>Ga0326728_10000361_pt1 | contig 182820 bp, 142 predicted proteins | sample MB3enrmetagenome_FD_207602 | JGI IMG/M metagenome (GOLD analysis project Ga0326728, IMG submission 207602) | Lab enriched peat soil microbial communities from McLean, Ithaca, NY, United States - MB31MN | ecosystem: Environmental > Terrestrial > Soil > Wetlands > Peat | place: USA: New York... | reverse complement strand
CAACTGCCGCCAGCTCCCGAAGCTTGGATTTTAGAACCCAAGACGAGGCCTATGCCGCTAATGGGTTCAACAAATTGGGCTTATGGTGTGAGATAGGAAGTGGTACAAAGAACGGGGGCAGGTCAGTATTTTATATTGTTTACCATTTTCTAAATGTTACCTCCCCAGGATCCGGATTATAAAATCCTTCGTTTTTCTTAATCGCTTCCATCAAACATAAAATCTGTCCATCAGTAAAAGTATTCAGATAATTAAAAAGACCAAGGCCGGTTTCTGAATTTATTGTGATGTAATATTTAAGAGTGGCGGATTCATTCCATCTACCAAGCGCCTTAATGAGTCTTTTATCTTGATAGTCGTGAGTGTGAAGTAAATTGTACATTGCATTATTCCCAGTAAGTGCATCTGGAAATATTGAAAACGCTCTTTTGGTTCCATCTGGTATCTCATCCGTTCCCAAACTACCATTTGCGTTGGCAAAAGAACCGGGCGTAATATCTCCAGGATTATTATCTCGCCAGGGAATACACCCATATCTTATTTCATCAAAACCGTCTGACCATTCAATGATGGTTGTACGATAAGCATAGTGAAAAGCATATGTATGTAATTTTATAGGCCATAATAAATGTGGCTCCCATGCCATAACGCTCAACATATCGTTGTAATCATCATTTCCACTTGGATCAATACGATTAATCGGATCATTTGAAACAGTTTGATATTTATGAAGAGAACTTGGGTCTTCCTTATCGCCCTCATCCGTATCCATTTCCATAAACCGCCCAATGGCCGGGTTCATCCATCTTGCCCTTAGATAAACCAGCCCAGTGTCGGAGTCTCGGTACTCGGCATCAAACCCTATGTTGTTGGCCGTACCCGCTCCTGAACTAGAAATCAAATTGCCGAACGCGTCCCAGGTGTATGAGTCTGTGATCTGTCCGCTGTCGTTCATCAAGAAGCGGATATTCTGGGCGTCTTTACCGTAATAGCTCGTCACCCACGAACCGCCAACCAGCTGGACCATGTACAGCGGTCCTTCAGGTCCGTAAACGTAACGTCGTGTTAGCTGGCTGTTTTGGAATTCCTCAGTTACCTGCGGGTAGCCGGTGAGGTTGTTGCGGTCCCATAGGTAGCTGGTGGTTACACCGGTCGTGTTGTTGACCTTCTGTGCCCTCAATCCGTCACCGTCATATAGGTAATTCACATTGACGCCTGTGCCTGTGACCTGTGTTAGCTGGTTCAGGGTGTTGTAGGAATAGGTACGCCCCTGGCTGTCCGAAGTCTGGTTACCGTTCTGGTCAAAGGAGAAGGTGGGCTTCAGCAAATCCGCTGGGTTGTACCCACCGGTGAAGTTTTGGGGCAAAATAGGGGTAATACTGGAGGTTCTCTGGTTGCGGTTGCCTACAGGGTCATAGATATAGCCGATATTTCCATTATTGGCAGGATCATTAGCGATGCTCTCCCCAGTTAATCTGTACAAATTTACAAATTCATGGGACATAAAAGCCTCTATATGTATATCGAACTCATCATAGAAGGGGAACCGACATTAGTAAATGAAGAGATAGTTGAGAATAAAAAATTTTTCTAAAAATGCTCTTTTGTCGGTTGTTTGGTTTTTCGAGGATTGGGGTTTAAAATACGCCCTTTCTGGATCAATCATTTTTAGGGGAGTCACATGACCGAACCAGCCAAAAGACAATTCGTGAATTTCGCCTTCTTCAAGATCGCAGAGGATTTTCGGGGCTTAAGCGTCCTCAAACGCCAGGCGGCCAAGAAATCCATCGCCAAGATCGCCGCCAATTTCCAGAAGGACGGCATCCTGTTGGCCTATTCGACAGTGGGGTTCCGAGCGGATGTGGACCTGATGTTCTGGCGCATTAGCTACGACTTGGACAGTTTCCAACGGATGAACTCCGATCTGTTCAAGAGCGCCATGGGGCCCTATTTAAGGACGCCCGCCTCCTACCTGGCCATGACCAAGCGCAGTACCTATATCGAAAAGCACGTGCATGAGGGACAGGACGGGGGACGGGCCAGCATTGTGCCAGGAAAATACAAGTACATCTTCGTCTATCCCTTCGTGAAGACCCGGGAATGGTACCTGCTTTCCAAGGAAGACCGGCAAAGGGTGATGGACGAGCATATCCGAGTGGGAAATCTATTTCCTACGGTCAAACTCAACACGACCTATTCCTTCGGATTGGACGACCAGGATTTCGTGGTGGCTTTCGAGTCCGACGAGCCCAAGGATTTCCTGGACCTGGTGATGGCCCTGCGCGAAACCGAGGGGTCCAAGTACACGGTGCGGGACACGCCGATTTACACTTGTAAACTCATGCCCGTCCAACAAGCTTTGGACCTGATCGGCTGAGAGGGACCGTCATTTATTGTGGAGTGTTTTAGCGCGGGAAGAAACGGGATATTTTTACAACTTGTAAAGCTGATACCTCATGCCGGTCCATTTGGATCGAGGCCCCACCAAACGTTCCCGCAGGGTCTTGGGCAAAAGCTCATTGGGTGTGATGACGAAATTCACGGGTAAATAATTACCGGGCGATGGTGTCAAAAGCCAAAGCTTATCGTTCAGGAAGGTCTGCTTGATCTGGGAGAATTTCTTGCGTTTTTCAGGATTGCGCCATTGGTCGCAGGCGTATTCCACCACGGCATGGCCTAATCCCTTTCCTCGATAAAGAGGATTGATCGATAACCCAGTCAGTTCCACGCAATCCTCATGGGCGGTGACGCCCACCCAACCGCTTTCCAGACCCTGGACCTTGCCCACCCACCAAAGGGTGTCCTCCATGATGATGTCGTCCGAACGGGTGGATAACTGCTCCTTCTGGATGCTCATGCGTTCCAGGGGTCCGGCTTCCTTGATGACCAGGGGATTGTCCAGGACCCACATGCTGGCTGCGGTCAAGTCCCCTCGATAGATCAGGCCCCCGTTCTTGGTATCCCGCAGCCGCAAAGCCAGGTCCAGGACCTGTTCCCGGGTGGCCCATTTGGTATCTTTGACTTCCTTCAGATCGGTGGGGTTCAATTCGGTGTCCTGAGTGGTGGCGTAAAAGACATAGGAATCCCAGGTGACGACTTCCTTCTCAAAACTGATATCCAGGGTGATATGCAGGATGAAACGCTTGAGGGTGATATTGAGACCTGTTTCTTCCCGAGCCTCCCGCAGAGCGCCTTCGGCCAGATCCTCGCCGGGATGGACCCCGCCCGAGGGGGAACGGTAGATGCCCGGGGGATAACTGTGCTTGCTCATCATGGCGTAACGGCCGTCCGGTCCCTCAATCAGCATGGTGACGTCATGGGCCCTTTTTTGCAGGATGCTTTTTTGGACCAGGTTCCAACCGGCTTCGTCGAATTCCTGGGTCATCCATTGGTGATAGGGGTATCCGAAACGGGCGCGGATGGTGGATAATTGTGGGCGCAGGAACAAGCTCTATTCTCCCGAACGAGATATGGAGCGGAGCCCACGGTACTTCTGGGGTCCGGAACATGGTAATCGGGGTTCATTTTATGGTCTTCGTCGGAATATTGAAATAGGAGTTTCGATGGGATTGGGTAAAAACAACTTTTTTTGGCTTCAGGTGAAAATTGTCGTTTTCTTCGTCGTCATGTCGTTAGGCGGACAAGCGATCGCGGGGCCGGCGGATGAAGTGAATCCTTTCATCGGGACCGCCAAGGACGGGAACACCTTTCCCGGAGCTTTGACACCCTGGGGTATGGTCTCGGTCAGTCCTCACAACGATCTGCAAGCTCCTTCTGGTTACAAATACGGGAACCCCTATCTCTACGGTTTCGGCCATGTTCATTTAAGCGGGACCGGATGCCCGGACCTGGGAAATATCCTACTGATGGCGACGGTCGGACCTCTTCAGATCAAACCCGAACGTTTCAAGTCCGCCTACGAGGGGGAATCCGCATCGCCAGGTTACTATTCGGTCACACTCAAGGATTACGGCATCCGGGCCGAAATGTCGGCCACCACCCGCGCCGGGATGACACAGTTCGCTTTTCCCGCACGCAAAGGGGACACCCACATCCTGTTGGATGTCAGCCATCGGTTGACCTCGGAAGCGGCCCAGTACCAGACCCGATTCGAGTCCCACGTCAAGATATTGTCGCCCGTCGAGGCGGAGGGCTGGGCCCAGAGCGGTGATTTTTGCAGTGTCTACGCCGGCAATAAGCAGACGGTCTATTTCGTGGCTGTCTTCAGCAAGCCGGCTATCGAGGCCGGGACCTGGAAGGACGGGAAAGCGGGGGATGACCAGGAACAATCGGGCGGGGATGTGGGAGCCTTTTTCAATTTCGACACGGCGTCCCAGGAATCCATCGCCGTCAAGGTCGGGATCTCCTATGTAAGCGTTGAGAACGCCAGGCTGAACCTCAGAACCGAGATGCCAGGTTGGGATTTAGAAGGAATCAAGGCGTCGGCCCATAAGGCATGGGACAAGGAACTTTCCAAGATCCAGGTGGAGGGGGGAAGCAAAGAACACCGAAAGATCTTTTATACCGCCCTTTATCACGCCCTGATCCATCCGAACGTTTTTTCCGACGTTAACGGGGAGTACCAATCCATGGGACATCGAGGGGTGAGGACGGCGGAGGGTTACACTCGCTACAGCGTGTTTTCACTTTGGGATACTTACCGAACCTTGCATCCCCTGTTATCGCTTTTTTACCCTGAACGCCAACTGGACATGGCGAAGAGCCTGACCGCGATGGCTGAAGAGTCGGACTGGCTGCCCCGATGGGAATTGGCCGGCAATGAGACCTCGGTCATGGTGGGGGACCCCTCGGTACCGGTCCTGGTGGACACCTATCGAAAAGGCATCAAGGATTTCGGCGTCGATTCGGCTTATCAGTCGATCGTGAAAAGCCTTTCGCCGGACGGCAACAAACTTTATGGAGGACTCAAGTCCCTTCTGCAGTTCGGTTATATCCCGAAGGATGACAATAGCCAGGATTGGATCTGGGGTTCGGTCTCCATGACCATGGACTATGGGTACGATTATTGGTGCCTCGCCCAATTGGCCCGGGCGCTCGATCGCAAGGACGATTACGATAAGTACATCCATCTCTCGGGTCTTTATCGGAACCTCTTCGATCCGGACACGGGTTTTTTCAGGCCCAAGAACCGGGATGGTTCCTGGGTGGAGCCTTTCGACCCTCAGGCCGTTTGCTGCGACCAAACATGGGCGGGAAATGGGGGACCGGGTTTCGTGGAAGGAAGCGCCTGGCAGTATCTTTTCTTCGTGCCGCAAGACATGGAAGGGCTCAAACTATTGTTGGGGGGGGATGACGCGTTCGTGAAGCGGCTGCAGGAATGTTTCGATAAGGGCCATTACGACGCTACCAACGAACCTGATATCGCCTGGTCTTATCTGTTCGATTACGTGCCCCGGGAAGCCTGGCGCACCCAGAAACAAGTTCGGGCTTTGATGGACAGGAATTATGGCCCGGGACCGGACGGGTTGCCCGGGAACGACGACGCCGGGACCCTGTCGGCCTGGTATGTCTTCTCAGCCCTTGGCTTTTATCCCGCCTGTCCCGGAAGCAACTCTTATCAGGTCGGAAGCCCGATCTTTAAACAGGTAACCGCCCACTTGAACAAGACCTTTTTTCCGGGCGGACTTTTGGCCATCAAGACCATCGACAACTCCGCGAGGAATGTTTATGTCCAATCCATCCTGGTGGATGGGGTGCCCTATCAAAAGCTGGACTTGACCCAGGAATCTTTCGTTATGGGCAAGACCCTGGTATTTACCATGGGTTCCCAACCCAAAAAGTAAATTTTCCCCAAACCTTGTTGGTTTTTGTAATTCGTCTACCGCTGGTAGCGATAGGGTTAGTTCCTTTCGCCAATTCCTTGCGGCTTCCCCCCCTTTGTGATATAAACAAACGGCTTTGGAGGGGTTTCGGCCCGGTCCAAAGCGGGATTTGAGCGGGGTTTCCCGCCGTCCCAATTCTCACGCATCTTTCCATGTTCTCGAGTGTCCTTGGTTTACAAGGATGGAAGGGAACCCCCGTTTACGGGAACGAAAGAGCGGTGGTCAAACTAAAGGAGTAGTCCCATGATGTCTGTCTCTATGAAGCAGTTGCTGGAAGCCGGCGTGCATTTCGGTCACCAAACCCGTCGTTGGAATCCCAAGATGGCCCTCTATATCTTTGGGGAGCGCAACGGGATCCATATCATCGACCTGCAAAAAACCGTCAAGAAACTCAAGGAAGCCTACCAGTTCGTCAAGGACCTGGCCGCTTCCGGCGAGTACATCGTGTTCGTGGGGACCAAGAAACAGGCCCAGGACGCGATCAAGGAAGAAGCCGACCGTTGCGGCATGCCCTACGTCAACTACCGTTGGCTGGGCGGGATGCTCACCAACTTCGCCACCATCAAGAAATCCATCACCTACCTGAAGGAACTGGAAAGCATCTCCGAGCAGGAGATGTCCGAGCGTTCCAAGAAGGAACAAGCCGGTTTGAATAAGGACAAAATGAAGCTGGAGCGTTCCCTGGGCGGTATCAAGAACATCAACAAGCTACCGGGCGCCATCTTCGTCATCGATACCAAGAAAGAGCATATCGCCGTCCAGGAAGCCCGCAAACTGGGCATCCCGGTCGTGGCGGTGGTGGATACAAACTGCGATCCGGGCGAAGTGGATGTGGTCATTCCGGGCAATGACGACGCTATCCGAGCGGTCAAGCTCATGACTTCGGTCATGGCCAGCGCCATCCTGGAAGGCCGTTCCAAGGAACTGGAAGGCAAGGAAGTAACCGCTGAAGGCGTGGTCGGTCCCACCGAAGTGGGTGAGGAAATGCTGGCCGCGGCCGAGAAGGCCGAGGCTGTCTCCGTCGAGGAAGAGATCTTGGTCGAGACCGATGCCCTCGAGGCCGAAGCGCCGGTCGGCGAAAAGAAGAAAGTGGCCGAGATCATGGTGGCCAACGTGGAAAAGCTGGCCGGTGACGCCCAAACCGTGGCGGTCCTGGCGGACGAATTGGCGGACGAGAAGGTCGAACGTATCCGCACCAAGCGGGTCCGGGACGACAAACCCTGATGATTTGAACGGACCGCGGGGGCAAAGCCCCGCGGTGGCGCATCCTTTCTTGAACCAAAGACCTGAACATGGAGGCAGTTGAATGGAGATCACGGCGAGTGCGGTAAAGGAATTACGCGAGAAGACTGGCGCAGGCATGATGGAATGCAAAAAGGCCCTGGCCGAAACCAGCGGCGATTTCGAGAAGGCGGTCGTTTATCTGCGGGAACGCGGCCAGGCCCAGGTGGCCAAGAGGGCCGGGCGCAGCGCCAACCAGGGAGTCATCGGAAGCTACATCCACGGCGGAAAGCTGGGGGTGTTGGTCGAGGTGAACTGCGAGACGGATTTCGTGGCCAAAACGGACGACTTCCAGGGATTGGCCAAGGAATTGGCCATGCAAGTAGCGGCATCCTCCCCCAAGTACGTGAATAAAGAGGAAGTCCCAGCCGCCGAAGTGGAGCAGGAAAAGGCCATCTATCTGAACGAGGCCAAGCAGTCGGGCAAACCCGAGGCGGTCCAGCAGAAGATCGCGGAAGGCAAGATCGAGAGCTATTACAAACAGATCTGCCTGATGGAACAGCCCTATATCCGTGAGCCTAAGAAAACCGTCCGCCAGTACGTCACCGATGTGGCCGCCAAGCTGGGCGAAAACGTGGTCGTGAAACGTTTTGTGCGCCTGCAGTTGGGCGAGTAAAAAACACCGGATCCATTAGGGTCGGGCGAATAGGAAATACCATGGTCAAGAAGCCCTCCGGAAAAACCGCCAAACCCGCCTATCGGCGGGTGCTGTTGAAAGTTTCCGGGGAAGCCCTGGCCGGTTCGAGCAAGGAACACCGCATCGACGAGAAGGTGGTCCAGGCCATCGCCAAGGCCATCTATGAGGTCTCCCAAAGCGGGGTCCATTTGGCCCTGGTCATCGGCGGGGGAAACATCTACCGCGGAGCCGACGGCGAGCGGATGGGGATGGACCGGGTTTCCAGCGATTACATGGGAATGCTGGCCACCATCATCAACGCCCTGGCCTTGCAGAACGCCCTGGAAAAGCTCGGGGCCAATACCAGGGTACAAAGCGCTATCGAGATGTCCAAGGTCGCCGAACCCTATATCCGCCGAAGGGCCCTGCGCCACCTGGAAAAAGGCCGCATCGTCATCTTCGCCGCCGGCACAGGCAATCCTTATTTCACCACCGACACAGCCGCGGCGCTACGCGCCATCGAGATCGGCGCTGACGTTATCCTGAAGGCCACCAATGTGGACGGTATCTATAGCGCGGACCCCAAAAAAGACCCAAAGGCGAAGAAATTCAAGACCCTGACCTATATGGAAGCCATCAACCGCAGGTTGCGGGTCATGGATACGACCGCCCTTTCCCTGTGCATGGAAAATAAATTGCCCATCGTGGTGTTCGACCTGCACCGTCCCGAGAATATCAAAAGGGTGGTGTGCGGAGAGCCCATCGGGACCCTCGTCAGAAATTAAATCATCCAAGGAGACGGACATGGCCGACGCGAACCAGATCCTGAACGATGCCGAAACCAAGATGAAAAAAGCCATCGAGGCGACCAAAAGGGATTTTTCGAGCGTCCGAACGGGCCGGGCTTCCGCCAGCCTGGTGGAGAACATCAAAGTGGAATATTACGGCAGCCTGGTGCCTTTGAACCAGGTCGCCAACATCTCTACCCCCGACAGCCGCACCCTGGAGATGAAACCCTGGGATATTCAGGCACTGGTGGAGATCGAGAAGGCCATCCAAAAAAGCGATCTGGGGCTCAATCCCAACAACGACGGCAAGATCGTCCGGATCAATATCCCCCCCTTGACCGAGGAACGGCGGAAGGAATTCGTGAAGCTCGTCCATAAACACGGGGAGGATGGCCGGGTGGCCGTTCGGGGCATCCGCCAGGAAGCCAATAAGCATCTGGACCAGTTGAAGAAGGACAAGACCATCACCGAGGACGAATACAAGAAGTTCCACGACCGCATCCAGAAGATGACCGACGCCAACACCCTGGACATTAATAACTTGTGCACCCACAAGGAAAAAGAAATCATGGAGTTCTAACCAAGGCTTTGCGACCCACCGAAACTTCCTCCCTCCTCAAAAAATACCGTCTCCAACCCCATCTGCCCCGTCATGTGGCCATCATCATGGACGGTAACGGACGATGGGCCAACAAACGCCATTTGCCACGTATCGCGGGCCATCGGGCCGGGGCCCACTCCATCCGGGAGATCGTGCGCCTGAGCGGCGAATTAGGGATCGAAGCCCTGACCCTTTACGCTTTTTCCAAGGAGAACTGGAAGAGGCCCAAACAGGAAGTCCATCTCTTGATGCAACTCTTGAAACAGTACCTCCGGAGCGAGGTCAGGGAACTCAACGACAACAACGTCAGGCTCTTGACCATCGGGAACCGTAAAGATCTTCCGCTGGAGATCCAGGCTGAATTGAAAGCGGCCATGGCCTCCACCGCCAAGAACACCGGGTTGAAACTGGTCCTGGCCCTATCCTATAGCGGGCGGGCCGACCTGACGACGGCATTGAGGGACATCGCGTCCAAGGTAAAGTCGGGAAAATTGAGCTTGAACGCCATAAATGAAAAGACCATATCCCACACCCTTTCCACGGCGGAGCTGCCCGAGATGGACCTTTTGATCCGGACCAGCGGGGAGATGCGCATTTCCAACTTTTTGCTTTGGGAATTGGCCTATTCCGAACTACACATCACCAAGACCCTCTGGCCCGATTTCAGGACCAAACATTTCATCCTGGCCTTGAGGGATTTTCAGACCCGCAAACGTCGGTTTGGCGGCGTGCGAAGCTTCCTGGGGAGCATGACCTCATGGGCCCACTGACCAAACGGATTCTGGTCGCCATCCCCGCCGTCGCTTTGCTGCTTTTCCTGACTTTCCTGCCCCAAACCTTGCCCCTCCGTCTTTTAATGTTCATCGTCACGATGTTAGGCCTTTTGGAATTCCTGCGATTGGCCGATCAAAAAAAGTTGAAAACCCTCCATGTGCAAGGTTTGATCGCCCTGGGGATGGCCCTGTCGCCCTGGGTTTTAAAACCGGTGGTGGCCTGGGATGATAAGGCGGCCTTTCTCCTGGGTCTTCTCCTTCTTTCCATGACCTATCTTTGGTCCAAACGAGTTTTGAGTGGATTGGCGGTATCCGTCAGCGTGACCTTCTTTGGGGTCGCTTATTTCGCGTTATTCGCGGGATATTTCTTCCGGCTACTCGAGATGTCCCAGGGATGCTGGCAGTTGCTCTTGTTATATTGCGCCACCTGGGCTTATGACACGGGAGGATATTTCGCTGGAAAAAAATTCGGGAAACACCGATTGGCGCCGGTGGTGTCCCCGCAAAAATCATGGGAAGGCTGCACGGGCGGTTTTGCCCTTGTCCTCGTGACCCTGTTCGCCTTGTGGAAGATATTTCCTTTTTATGCCCAGGAATATTCAGCAATGGATATCCTAGCCCTATCCATCCTGCTTTCTTTTTTCGGCCAGATCGGCGATCTGGTGGAATCCGCGATCAAACGAAGTTTCGCCGCCAAGGATTCGGGAGCCTTTTTCCCAGGCCATGGGGGGATCTTCGACCGGATCGATAGTTTGCTTTTCAACGCCCCGGTTCTTTTTTATTACCTTGTCGTCATGAACAAATAAATCGGAGGGACTATGCCGCTGGAAGATCTCATAAAAAAAGCCCAGGGGACTTTTCTTCATCAGTTCGGGGATTCTGGCCGAAAGGTCACGCTGGTGGTGGCCCCGAGTCGTATCACTCTTTTAGGCGGGGAATATACCGAGGCGGTGGATGGCTTCAGTCTTCTGGCGGGTGGCGGAAATCATGTGGTCGTGGCCGCCCAGCGCCGCAACGACAAGCAGGCAGTAATCCATTCGCTCAAATACGATGAAAAAATCAAAATATCCCTGGCCACGTTGAAATTCGACCGGTCCGATGGATGGGCCAATTACCCCAAAGGCGTGATCTATTTCTATGAACGCACCGGGCGGAAGATCGAGGGGATCCAGATGGTGGTGGCGGGGGACATGCCCGAGGGAGTGAATCTTGGGACCTCGGCGGCGATCACGGCGGCTACCGGCATGGCCTGTAACGCCTTGGGGAACCAGCCATTGGATGGAGCCACCCTGGCCAAGCTATGCCACAGGGTCGAAAGCCAATTCATGGGACTCCGAGCCGACTATTTCACGCCCTACGCCGTGTTATCCGCCAAGAAGGACCAATTGGTGATGTTCGACGCGAGGTCATTCAAACCCGACTATGTGCCTTTCAATGGCTCAGCCTATAAGCTGGTGATGGTCGACAGCGGGGTGCGTAAAAAGGAAAGGGAAGAGGAATTCAAGAAAAGATTGGAGCTTTTCGGCCAGTTATTGACCGAGATCCGAAAATACGTGCCCAAGATCATCTCCTTGAGGGATGTGGGAGTAGAGGCTTACGAGGAAGTCCGAAAGAAGATCGATATCATCCAACGAAAGCGTCTGGATCATATCGTGTATGAGAATTTCCGGGTGCGAAAAGCCAAGGAAATACTTACCAAAGGGGATTATGTCGGATTTGGGGCTCTTTTAAGCGAATCCCATGATTCCTTGGCGGACAAACTGAAGGTTACTTGCGAAGAAGTGGATATCCTTACTGCTGTGGTTCGGCGCCAGCCGGGATGTCTGGGTTCCCGAATGGCCGGGATTGGATGGGGAGGCTCGGTTGTGTGCTTGGTCAAAGCCGAGCAAGCGGAAGCTTTTGCCTATCAGGTCAAGGGTGAATATAAGAAGCAGGTCAACATCTCTCCCCAGATCTTTGTTTTTGAACCTCAAGATGGCGCACGGGAGGTAGAGGGGATCGACACCACCCCAACCCCTTGAATGTCAGGCGGATTACCTACGAAACGTTAAAGCGTTGTTTTAGTGGAAAAAGGGGCATGGCAACATTGAAGGTTGAAAATCATTTTTCTAGACGGGTTTTCAAATAACTTTATAATGTGTGAGGCTTTCCCCGTAAACGATCGGTTGTTATTTTTCCAATTTATTCTCGGAGGCGGCAATGCTCGGTTTTAGGAAGGGTGTGTGGGTTGTTTTGGCGATTGTCGTGAGTTGCTTGATCCCATATTCCGTAAAAGCCCAGGGAGCCTCAGCCGATCAATATTACGCTACCGCTACACAACTTTATTCCGCTCGTAATTATGCACAAGCCTATCAGTATTATTACGCAGCCTTAAAATTGAACCCTGGCTACGCGCAAGCTTATCAAGGGATTGGAAATTGCTTTTATGCTTTAGGCCGCAAAGCCGATGCCTTGACCTATTATCAAAGAGCCTCCCAATTACAGCCAACCAATTACCAGCTAGCCCAATTCGTCCAGAACCTCAGGGCTCAAGTCGCCGGTGGCGCAGCTCCCGGGGCGGGAATGGGCTTAAGCACCGGCCCGAATTACATGGGCCAGGGCATGGCTTATTTCCAGGCCAAACAATACGCCGCTTCCATTCCTTATTTCCAGCAGGCCGCCCGCCAGACGCCAAACGATTACCGTCCCTATTATTACGCCGCTTACGCCTACTATATGACCGGCAACGCCAAAATGGCGGCCTTGTATTTCTCTGTGGCGAATATGAAACAGCCCAACGCCGCTATCCAGGCCTATGCGGACCGCATTAAGGGAAACCTTTCTACGGAAGATACTCAGTGGGTGGATGACCAGACCAGTAAATATGCCCAAGCCACGGGAAGCAAGATGCCTCCTTCCAAGGTCAAGGTGAACTTCGGGTTCCACATGCATACTGGTATGGATTACATTATTTCCGATCCAACCCAGATCAAGCAATATGTCGCTCAAGCGCAAAGTGTTTCCCTGAACGGCGTGGTGCCGGATACGATCTTCATCCCTGGGATGGAGTTCTTCGCACAGATCGGTCCTAGTTTTGAGATCGATCTTGGCGGAACTTACCTGCCGCTGGGAACCATGTCCTACACTTGGACGGATATCAATCCCAATGACAACCCAACCCAAGACCCGTTGATGGCGCCATTAGTCGCTCCCTACTACTACAAATATGACTATCAGACATCCCTTATCATGGCGAATCTGGGGTTGAAGGTTCTCTTTGGCGATAATGACGTGAAGGGTTACTTCGGGGGCGGGGTGGATGTAGCGCCTGTTCGGTTGAAGTTCACCAAGACTCTTGAAAATTCCGCTGGTCCAAGCCCGGGACCTGTCGCCGATCCAATGAGTCTCGCCAGTAGCGGGGATTATTCGACCACGGCTATCGGTGGTCACGCTATCTTGGGGGTGGATTTCTATCTTGATAAGGGTGTCGCCCTTGGGCCGTATGTTGAATACCAGTACTTGGACGCTACCAACTTCACTAACTCATCCGGGACCCTGGTGGTTGATAACAACAATGGGGAGGTCAAGAACAGCGCTTTGGCCTCGGCTACCGAGGTCACCAGCCCTCTGGACTTGGACTTTAGCGGGATCATGGCGGGGCTGAACATCACGCTGTCGTTCTAAAGAAGAAGCTAAGCCGTTCATCGAAAACGGGGGCAGAAATGCCCCCGTTTTTTTTATTTGGGGAGAGCATCATTGGTCATTGGAAAAAGGCTTTGGTTATTGATCACTAGTTGGATAGTTTCGACCGCTTTTCCCGCTTTTCCTCAGGAGATCCTTTTTCATAACGAACTCACGTTCTATGACGAACAGGCGGAATTCAATGGACCCTATCGGAATGAAGAGTCCCTGTTCGGTCAACAGATAAAATCACTGTTTAAAGTGGTCAAGGGGCCACGAACCGAGTTCGAGGCGGGGGTTTTCGCCGATCATCCGAGCGCCATGGATCCATCCTTTCAAGTCCAGCCCCTACTGACCTTTGAATACCACTCTTCAACGACCCGCTTGTTATTCGGTACTTTGGACAGCCAAGACCGTCATGGGTATTTAGAACCATTGGAAGCGGAAGATGATGAGATCACCAGGCCTGTGGAATACGGTCTTCAATGGATCGAGGAAGAGGATCATTACCGTGGGGATTTTTTCCTGAATTGGCAAAAGCTCAATATCGTGGACCAGCCCGAGGTGTTCGATTATGGTTTCGTGGCAAAAGGTTCGACCAGTCCAACAATGGACCTGGAACTCCAATTCCACGGCCATCATGAGGGAGGAAAGTTGTATTTCATCCATGTGATCAACAATTACGTGCCCGCATTGGGAATCAAGGCGCATGGGGATTTGGGTCCTTTGGGGGAAGGCTCTTTTGGGGTATTCGCCCTAGCCAGCAGTGATTTTGAGGGACAATTCATCACTGGGCCGGATTGGGGAAGGGGATTGTACGCGAAAGGCGTGATCCATCCGGGGGGATGGTTCGGGATATATGGGATTTATTGGAATGGCCGGAACTTTTATTCTGAAGAGGGGGATAATAACTACAATTCCCAGGGTTTGGAACCTGCCTTTTACCGAACAGATCGCATTTATGAGGAGCTCGGATTGAGCAAGACCATCACGGATGATAAGAGTTATTCGATCGAAGCGGAACTCAGATCCCATTGGATGGATGAGTTTTGGGCCTATTCGGCTCGGTTGGTCGCGCGGGTCGCATTGGATGTGGAAGTCCCCTTGAAAGAAAAAAACAGTAAGAAGGATGGTGCGACCGATGTTCCATAACAAAAAAGCGGGGTGGATCCTGGGATGCCTTTGGATCGTGGGGGGACTGGCCCAGGCGGGTGACATCGACCTTATGAACCAGTTCACCTTTTACGGAGACAATACCGAATTCTTCGAGCCTTTTCGGGTTCGGGAGACCATTCTTGGTCAGCAGTTCAAAAGTTATTTAGATGGGGCGGTCGGGGATCATACCTTTCTTTGGGGAGGGATCTTCGCGGACCATCGGAGCGCCCAAGATACCGCTACGGAGGTCCAACCCATCCTTTCCTTTATCTATCGTACCGATGAATCGGAAGGGGTTCTTGGAACAATTCAACCCGTTGCCCGTCACGGCTTGATCGAACCCATGGAAGTGACAACCTTGGAGTTGACCCGTCCGATCGAGTACGGTCTGCAATGGATCCAAAAGGACTCGTTCCTCCATATGGACGCATTCTTGGATTGGCAACAACTCCTTAGTCCGGCAGATCGGGAAGTGTTCGACTATGGGGGATCGGCCATCCTTCCTTTGGACGATCTTTTCGCTTTTGAGGCACAGATTCATGGTTACCATATTGGCGGCGCTATGTATGGAGGGCTGGTCCGGAACAACTTGGCGGGAGGGATCGGTCTGAAGATACAAATCCATCCGCGGGAACTGGGCAAGACCTATCTGGAAGTTTACGCGCTGGGAAGCAAGGATACGAATCGGCCTCTTTATCCCGGCCCCACCCTGGGTTCCGGCCTTTATACCAAGCTTTCCTTTTCCCCCGATAACGCCTGGGAATTCTTCGGCCTATCCTGGTTCGGCCAGGACTATATGTCGGAAGAAGGGGACTCGAATTATAATTCACTTGGCGCGGACGGGGTCTATTACAAGTCCAGCCGAACCTACGAAGAGCTGGGGATCAGACGTTTCGTCCAGATCGAGTCGGGAGTCACCTTCGACTTCGAACTGCGGTCCCACTGGATCGAGGATGCCTGGGCCAATTCATTCCGGATCGTCGCCCAGGTGCCTTTCGACCTGGGGGTCATGACGGTCCCCTTTAAGAAAACCGAATAAAGGAAGCTATGAGCCTCGTTGGATCAGAAACCAAAACCACCATCGCCTTCACGACCTTGGGCTGCCGGGTGAACCAATATGATACCCAAGCTTTGAAGGAGCAGATGGAAAGGGCGTCCTTCCGATCGGTTCCATTCGAGGAAAGGGCGGATATCTATGTCATCAACACCTGCACGGTGACGGCGGCCGCAGACGCGGAGGGTAAGATGCTGGTTCGGCGGATTAAGACCAGGAACCCGAACTCTTTCGTTGTGGTGACCGGATGCCTGGCCGAGGATAGACCCGAGGAAGTGGCCGGGTTATCGGGAGTCGACCTGGTCGTGGGAAACAAAGAAAAATACCTTCTTTTGAACAAGATCGCTTCTCGCTATTCCAACATCCTCGATGAAAACAAGATCGAGGCCGATCCTTGGAACGGCGGCATCTCTCGTTTTGACGGGCACCAAAGAGCGACGGTCAAGGTCCAGGAGGGATGCAACTTCGCCTGCGCTTTCTGTCTCATTCCCCGGGTTCGAGGCTCCGTGATATCCCGTCCCGTCCGGGACATCCTGGAGGAAGGGAAAAGGTTGGCCGCCAATGGGGTGAAAGAACTGGTCCTGACCGGCATCCAACTTTCCTCTTATGGCAGGGATCGGGGACTTAAGGCCAGCGAGCCTCGGTTGGCGCCTGTCATCGAAGGTCTTCTCGCCCTATCCGGGATCCAAAGGGTCCGTTTGTCATCCTACGCCGTGGCCGATTTCGAGGACGCTCTCCTGCCGCTGTGGAAAAACAAGGTAGGGCTTTGTTCCCATCTGCACTTGCCGCTCCAATCGGGGGATGAATCCATGCTGAAAGCCATGAGAAGGCCCTATCGATTGGAAGATTACCGCCAAACCGTCCATAAGATCCGGGAGGTTTGCCCGGAATTAGGACTCACAACCGATATTATCGCCGGCTTCCCGGGGGAAACGGAAGAAGCCTTTGGGAACACCATGGATCGGATACAGGAATTCGATTTCGCGGACCTTCATCCCTTCCCCTATTCGGACAGGCCCGGGACCCCGGGCGAGGCGATGGAACCCAAAGTCCGGGAGGGGGTCACCCACGCGAGGATGAAACGATTGTGGAAAGTGAAACGGGAGCGGATCGAGGGAAAAGCCCGTAAGGCGGAAGCTAAAACCTACCCGATCATCGTGGAACGATTCAATGAAAGACTTCAATCGGGGCTGACCGAGGACGGCCTTCGAGTGGTATTCCCATACTCGAAAGACCTTTTGGGACGGGAAGCGTATGTCATGGTCACAGGGATCGAGAAAGGACAAGCCCTTGGCCGGATCCTCTAAAACCCAACCCTTGAGCGCGTTCGATCGGCTTTATCTTTGGTTCTTCTATTTGATGCGCTCCTTCCAATATGACCTGCCGGAAAACCGCGTAGGATGGAGGTCGCGGCACAATCAGGAGATCCGTTTCCGCCTCTTGACCGGGATCGGGGATATCAACGGTAAATCCATCCTGGACCTGGGCTGTGGCTTGGGATGTTTCTATGGTTACCTCAAAGCCCGGGGTTGGCATGGGGATTACACGGGGATGGATACCTTGGACCTGATGGTCAAGGGAGCCCGCCGGCGATATCCGGGCGTGAAATTCGAGAAACACGATATCCTTGAAAATCCGCCCCATCAGCAATGGGATTACCTGTTCATCAGCGGGGTTTTCAATCACAGGGTGAGAGACAATTGGGCCTGGGTGGAACAAATGGTGGGGGCGGCCTTTGGATCGGTGGATAAAGGCCTGGCGTTCAATATCCTCAGCGCCGATTGTCCGTGGAAAGACGGGGACCTGTTCTACGCCGACCCGTCCGTCCTGGAAGATAAGGTGAAGCTCTGGACCGGCGGGAAATATAAAATAGTGAAGGGGTACCTGCCGGGAGAGGATATGACAGTTTACCTCTATAAGTGATATGATTAAGAGCGTCAACCGAGCCGTCGATCACCGAAGCCGATGAAAGGACAGCCCCATGGATTGCTTGTTCTGCAAACTCATCCGCCGGGAAAAACCCGCCAATATCGTTTATGAGGATGAATCGGTCTTCGCTTTCACGGACATCAAACCGGTGGCTCCCGTCCATGTGTTGTTGATCCCGAAAGAACATTTTGAGACGATCGCCGACGTACCCGAGGGGTCACCCCTCATGGCGGTCCTGACGGACCGGGCGGTCAAGATCGCCGACCAACTGGGTTTGTCCCGGGACGGTTTCCGGCTGGTCCTTAATAACGGGGATAATGGGGGGCAGACCGTTTATCACCTTCACATCCACCTGCTGGGAGGCCGGTTCATGACCTGGCCCCCTGGTTGAATGGGGTTTTTCCCTGTTTTTACCCTTCTCCAGTCGCTTGACGACCACCCTTTAAAAGTTTAAACTCCTCTTCCCTGTAAGCCCTTGGGCGATCCAGGGTTTTCCTATCCCACCCATAGAGGGGAGAGTGACCACGTGGTCGAAGTAAGACTAGAAGAAAACGAACCGATCGAGAACGCGCTGAAGCGTTTCAAGAAAGTCGTTCAGAATTCCGGCTTGATCTCGGAAATGAAGAAACGGGAGTTCTACGAGAAGCCCAGTGAACGACGCAAGAAGCGCGAGGCCGCGGCCCGCAAGAAGGCCCGCCGACGGGCCATGAAGTTTCGCAGCGAGTAAAGTTTGACCGGCCCGCCCCTTTCTGGGGCGGGCTTTTTTTATCCCGCATCCGGCGCGACACGCCGAATCCCCAGACGCAACAAAACGGAGGACATATGGCTTCCCCATTATTCGACAAGATCAACGCCGACCTCATCGTGGCCATGAAGGCCAAGAACGAGAATGTGGTCTCGGCCCTGCGGATGCTCAAATCCGCCATCAAGTACAAGGAAGTGGACCTGAAGAGGGAAGTGACCGACGAGGACGTGATCGACGTGCTTTCCAAGCAGGCCAAACAGCGCAAGGAATCCATCGAGGGTTTCGAGAAGGGCGGCCGGGCTGAAAGCGCGGCGAAAGAGAAAGCCGAATTGGCCCTCATCGAGACCTTCCTGCCGGCGGCCCTGACCGACGAGGAATTGTCCAAATTGGTCGCCGAAGCCGTACAGGCTACCGGCGCCGCGGGTCCCAAGGACATGGGGAAGGTGATGGGATGGCTCAATCCCAAGATCAAGGGTAAGGCCGATATGGGCAAGGTCAGCGCCCAGGTAAAATCCAAACTCGGGTGAGACACGCCGGTCCTTTATGATCCTCTCCCAAAAATTCTACGCTCGTCACACGGCCCAGGTCGCCCGCGACCTGTTGGGCCAGATCCTCGTCCATGAGACTCCGCAAGGCACAGCGTCAGGCCGGATCATCGAGGTGGAGGCTTATCTTCCCAAGAACGACCCCGGATGCCACGCGGCTAGGGGTAAGACCCCACGCAACGAAGTGCTTTTCGGACCGCCAGGCCAGGCCTACGTTTATTTCTGCTATGGCGCTCATTTTCTTTTCAATGTGGTCACGGAGAAGGACGGCACGGCCGGGGCGGTGCTCATCCGGGCCCTGGAGCCGGTCGAGGGCATGGGATTGATGGGTCAAAGACGTCGCCATCCATCCGGGTTTGGTTTGACCAATGGCCCGGGGAAATTGGTCCAAGCGCTGGGCATAGGCGGGGAACACAATCGCGCCCCCATTTGGAGGAAACCCCTCTATATTAGAAAGGCTGAACGCCAAGAGGCCATCGGGGTCACGACCCGGGTTGGTCTAAGCGAAGGGGCCGAACTGCCTTTGAGATTCTTCCTGAGGGGGAATCCCTATCTGTCGGTGAAGCCGGGGGCGGAGCGGCCTTCCGAAAATCGCAAAAGGACCGCCAAAGGTTCGAGATAAAGCCGGGTCGGAACAGGACAGGGACGAGCATTCAACGCCAATGTGAAAGGGACTGGAATGCCGGTTTATGCTTTGGATGGAAAATGGAAATTCCGCGTAGCCGGTCCCTTGAAGGGAAAGGCTCCCCGTCACCTGAAATTGGACCAATGGATGGACGCCCCCATGCCGGGAACGCTCCACTTTCCCCTTCAAAAGCTGGGAAAGATCCCCGACCCGCATGATGACCGCAACGAATTGGATGTCCAGTGGGTGGACGAGCAGGATTGGGAGATCCAACGGACCCTTCGGGCTAGCGAAGTGGATTGCTCCAAGGTCCGGCAACAATTGGTATTCGACGGGATCGACACGATAGCCGAGATATCCCTCAATGGAAAAAGGGTCGGCGCGTCCAAGAATATGTTCCGGCAGGTCGTTTGTGACGTCCGTGGAGTGTTGCGGCCTGGTCCCAATGAAGTCCGGATCCTTCTGAAAAGTCCCACCGCCTACGCCTGGAAAGAAGCCAAAAAGAACGGATACCGGGTCGATACGGACAAGAGCTTCAAATGGGAAACGGGCGAGACAAGGGAAAGCCGCAGGGCCTGGATCCGCAAGGTCCAGTGCCAGTTCGGATGGGACTGGGGATTGTACCTGGCGGTCAGCGGTCTTTGGATGCCGGCCCGTCTGGAATGTTCCGACGCCCCCAGGATCGCTTCCCTCCAAACAACGCAAAAACACAAGGGGCTAGTTGGCCGCCCGACCCAGGTGCATTTGACCATCCAGGTCAGACTGGAAGCCCAGGTTCCCGCGCGAGGCGTCCTGCAGATAAGCTGCGGCGGCAAGACCGTCCAGATACCCGCAGGCCTAAAGACGGGGGAAAACCGTCTGACCGCGGTCCTATCCCTCGACCGACCCAAACTCTGGTGGCCGTCGGGCGAGGGAGACCAACCCCTTTATGATCTCAAGGCGGTTTGGAAGGATGGGTTCGGCGACTCGGTCGAAATGACCAAGCGCTTGGGACTCAGGACCGTGGAACTGGTCACGAAGAGGGACTGCTCGAAAGACGGGGTCCGGGGAGAATCCTTCCTTTTCAAGGTCAACAACCGCCCGGTCTTCATGAAAGGCGCCAATTGGATCCCGTCCGACCATTATGTGGAGCGTTGCACCCCAGGTCTCTACCGCCATCTATTGGGTTCGGCTGTCCAATCCCATATGAATATGCTGAGGGTCTGGGGAGGGGGTTGGTATGAGTTGGACTCCTTCTATGATATTTGTGACGAATTGGGCATCCTGGTTTGGCAGGAATTCATGATGGGTTGCGCGGTCTATCCGGACACCCCGGAGTTCCTCCGTGAATTGACCGAGGAAGTCCGATATCAAGTCAGGCGTTTGAGCGACCATCCCTGTATCGCACTTTGGTGCGGCGATAACGAGAACCTGACCGGCCTGACCCATTGGTGGGAAAAGCTCCCCGAAGGGAAGCGTTACCCCGGCATTTACCGCAAGGTCATGGAGTCGGTCAAGACGGCCTGTGAGAAAGAGGATCGAGGACACCGCTATTGGCCTTCCAGTCCCTCGAATGGGAATTTGGATGGAAGGGACCCGGATGATCCCAACCGAGGGGATGTGCATTACTGGAAAGTTTGGCATTGGGACCGGGATTTCAACGACTATCTGACGGTCAAACCCCGGTTCGCGTCAGAGTTCGGATTCCAATCCTTCCCCGATCCCCGCACCCTCGACGCGGTCGTTCCGCCCGATCAACGCAATCCCTCCAGCTGGGTCATGGAACATCACCAGAGATCCCCCAAGGGGAACATCCGGGTCACCACGGCTTTGACGAGGGAAATGCTGGTCCCCAAGGATTTCAATTCTTTCTGCTGGGCAACCCAGATCAACCATGCCGCCGCGATGCGCGTCGCCGTGGAACATTGGCGCAGGATCAAACCTTGGTGCATGGGGACCCTTTACTGGCAACTGAACGATATCTGGCCTGTCGCTTCCTGGAGTTCCTTGGATTTCCACGGGCGCTGGAAGGTCCTCCAACATGAGGCGGCTCGATTCTTCGATCCTCTCCTGGCCTCTTTCGCCCTTCAGGACGGCAGCCTACGGTTGTGGGTGACCAGCGATATTCCCAAAACCTTGGACCTGAGCGGAACACTGGAGATAAGGACCTGGGGAGGAAAGCTGATCGGGCGGAATCCCCTGAAGGTCAGGCTGAAGGCGGGTGAAAGCAAACAGGTGGCCTCTTGGACCGTCGGGGGGTTACTGAAGGGAAAATACCACCCTCGTGAGGCGGTTTGTTTCGCGCGACTGAAAGGGAATGGTCGCCATGCCCAAAATTACACGGCGTTGGTACCTTGGAAATGGGCGGCTTTGGAACAACCTAAAGTGAGGACCTTTTTGCGAAAGGGGCCCGGAAGTTTGGAACTGGTGGTGAAGAGTGGCAACGTCGTCCCTTTTTTCCACGCCGAGCTAAAGGGCCAGGAAGGTCATTTCCAGGGGGATTGGTCGATCCTAAGGCCAGGCGAGACCAACGTCCTACCCTGGGTTCCGCACTCGACCTTGGGAGCCGGACCCTTGACCCTCGCTCAAGCCCGCTCGCGATTGAAGACCTTCAGTTTTTATGATCTTTTTCACAAAATTCCCTCAGGTCGAAAGGTATAAAAAATGAGCGCCATCGAGCATTTCCTGCAAGCCGTCGAATTCCCCAAACTCTTGGACCAGTTATCCAAGGATTGCCAAACGCTGGCCGGCCGGGAGTTCTTGCGGGCCTTAAGGCCTTTGAAGGAGACGGTGGAGATCGAGGAAAGGTTGGCCAAGACCCGGGAGTTGGAAAAATACATGACCAAAAGGTCCGACCTGACCATCCCGGACAATCAGTCGTTCATTGAGCCCTTCGGCTCAGCCAAGGACACGGGCGGGGTTTTCTCCGGCCGGGAATTAGCGGCGCTCCTGAAATTCATCCGGGAAGTGGTGAAGCTTCGGCAATATCTGAGCCAGGAACCGGAACTTCCGGTCGTTTTCCAGGGCTGGATGGCCCGTCTTCACGCCTTGCCAGAGTTGGCGGAAACACTCGCGTCCCGCCTATCGGAAAGGGGCGAGATCCAGGATAGCGCTTCGGCCGAACTCAAGCAGGTTCGAAGCCGCATGCGGTCCCTCAAGGAGGAAGTCCAGAATTTCTATCAAGGATTCCTGCAACAAAGCGAAACGGCCGAGCTCCTTCAGGAAAAGATCGTGACCGAAAGGGAAGGGCGGATGGTGGTGCCCGTCAAGCGAGAGCGTCAAGGTCAAGTCCCGGGTTTCGTTCACGGGATGTCCTCCTCCGGCTCCACCCTTTTCATCGAGCCCAAGGAAGTAGTAGAGAACAATAACCGGTTGAAGGAGGAGCTGTTAAAGGAAGACGAGGAGATCCGAAAGATCCTGAGGGAACTCACCCAGAAGGTCCTGGGAGAGGCCAAGCCCATCGAGGAAACCATTATCGCCTGCGCCGAGATCGATGCCCACCGCGCCCTCGCCCGATTTTCGACCCGATACGACGGGACTTTCATTTGTCCCGGCCAGGAGCCACGATTAGCCTTATCGGGAGCCCGCCATCCCCTGCTCGCCCTGGAAGCGGGCCATAAATTTAGGGAGCGGATCGTTCCTTTGGACCTGGAATTCCAGCCTGGGATACAGGTCATCCTGACCTCCGGACCCAACGCGGGAGGGAAGACCGTATCCCTGAAGACCCTGGGGCTCACCTGCGTGATGGCCCAAGCCGGCTTACCCCTCTTGGCGAGAGCCGAGACCGCCATTCCTTCCTTCGCTCACTTTGATTCGGACCTGTTGGATGGACAGAGCTTGAAAGATCACTTGAGTTCCTATGCGGCGAAGCTCAAGGCTTTGAAACGAATGATGGACCATACGGGCGGATCCTGCTTGTTCCTGTTGGACGAGCTGGGGGCCGGCACGGATCCCTTGGAGGGCGGGGCCTTGGGCCTGGCCTGTCTGGAAACCTTCCGCGAAAGGGGGGCTTTCGTGATGGCCAACACCCATCAACCCCTGTTGAAACTTTTGACCCAGGAAGAAAAGGGGATGGCCAACGCGGCCATGCTGTTCGACGAGGCGACCGGGCAAGCCACCTTCCGGATGGCGGTGGGATTGCCGGGTCGATCCTTCGCCTTCACCCTAGCTCGCCAGATGGGATTCGACCCGGCCATCCTGGAGAGGGCCAAGAGCCACCTCCCCGCGGGTGAGGCGGACCTTTCGGATGTGCTTTCCAAGCTGGGAGCGGAAAGACTGGCGGTCGAGAAGGCCCGGGTGGACGCGCAGAAGACCCGGGATTCTGTGAAAAAATTGGAAGCCGAACTGTTGGTCGCTCGGCGTCAGATCAAAGACGAGGCCAAACGGATCAAGAAAGAAGCCCAGATCGAGGCGGAGGGTCTGCTGAAGAACACGCGCCGGAAAATGGAACACCTGATCCAAGGAGTGGAAAAACCCCAGGGCGTGGAAGTGAACAAGGACAGGATCAAGACCGCCCGGCAGGAAGTGAACCAAAAGATCAGGAACATCAAGCCCGCGCCCGAAAGATTGGTCTCCGAGGTCCGGGAGCTCAAGGAAGGCGACACGGTCTTCTTCAAGTCGGGGAACATGGATGTAAAGGTCCTTTCCGCCGATGATGAGAAAAGCGAAGCGAGCATCCTGATGCCCAATGGTTTGAAGATGTCCTGTAAATACACCGACCTGGGGAAAAGATCCAAAGCTCCGGTCGTTCCCCCGTCCCGACCCATATTCAAAGCGGGAGGCCAGGCCCTAGGAAGCCGGGACAGTATGGGTAAATTGGAGCTGGATTTACGGGGAAAAATGGTGGATCAGGCGTTGGTATTGCTGGATAAATATCTTGATGAGGCCCTCTTGGTGGATCTGCCCTTCGTTCGTATCATTCACGGCAAGGGGACGGGCGCTCTGAAGGAAGCCATCCACAAACACCTGCCGAAAAGCCATCCGACTGTGGAGTTTTCCCTGGCCGAACAATCCCAGGGCGGGGCGGGCGTGACGGTCATCAAATTCAAGAAATGATCCATTCATCGAGCGATCATCGATGTTTTCGTTAAGCCCAGGATGGGGTCGGTTACAAGGTTAGAAGCACAGGGGTTTTCTTTTTGAAATATTCGGATGAGATCATTCAAAGGGTTAAGGACGCTACCGATATCGTTTCGGTCATAGGTGAACATGTACCCTTAAAAAAAGCCGGGTCCAGTTACAAAGGTCTCTGTCCTTTTCATAGCGAGAAATCCCCAAGTTTCATGGTTTCTCCTTCCCGGAACAGCTTCCATTGTTTTGGATGCGGCAAAGGCGGCAACGTCATCACCTTCGTCATGGAGGTGGAGAAACTGACCTTCCCCGAGGCCCTGCGTCTGCTCGCCGAAAAGTCGGGGATTGTCCTGCCCCATCCCGAGTCCAGGGAGGGGGACCAGGAACAGGAACGACAAAGAGACCGTTTATTCGAGTTGAACGAGTTCGCCGGCAAGTTCTTCCATGAAAGACTCTTGTCGGCCGAGGGACAGGCCGCTCGGGAATACTTCAAGGCGCGCGGGTTCACCAAGGAGGACGCCCTCAAGTTCCAGGTGGGTTTCGCCCCGGCTGGCTGGGATGCCCTTAAAAACGCCAGTCAAAAGGCTGGTTTTAAACAGGAAGAAATGGTCTTGGCGGGTCTGATCGTTCATAACGAGGAAAAGAACAGTTTTTATGATAAATTTAGGAATAGGCTTATCTTTCCCGTCAAGAATAATTATGATAAAATCATCGGCTTTGGCGGTCGAACCTTAAGCGACGAGTCGGGTCCGAAATACCTCAACTCGCCGGAAACACTCCTTTTCAAAAAAGGCGAAAATCTTTATCTGCTGGAGGCGGCCAGGGAAGCCGTCCGGCAAAAGGGATTCGTGGTGGTTGTGGAGGGCTATTTCGACGCCCTCGCGCTTCATCATCACGGGTTTGAGAATACTGTTGCCACTTTGGGAACGGCTATGACGTCCCAACATGGAAGGATCCTCAAACGGTACACCCAGGAAGTCGTCTTTTCTTATGACGCGGACGCGGCGGGACAGGCTGCCGTGTTAAGGGGTTTTGAACCGCTCTTTCAGGCGGGGTTGAACGTGAGGGTACTGGTCATGCCGGAGGGGAAAGACCCGGACGAGTATCTTCAGAAACACCCGGCTGGCGAGATGACTGCCTTGATGGAAAAGGCGCCGGATTTTTTCCGGTGGTGGGCGGCGGCCTTGAAGAAAAAGACGCAAGGGGCCCCGGTCGAGGAACGTTTGAGGGCCCTACAGGAATTCGTGCCGGTCCTTTTGCAGATGCCGTCTGAGACATCGGTACAGGCGGCTTGCGCGGCCATTGAGTCAGAGTTGGGGTTGGACAACCGGGACATGTTGACCATCGTAAACACCGAGCGCAAGAAAGGTGGGAAACGCCTTCCTGCCCAAGGGATCACGGAAGAGAAGGTTCAGGGGACAAAAAAGGACACTGGAACCGCCGATGGGCTCCAGATGGAAGCCGATTTTTTGGCGCTGTTGACCGAGGAGAACGGGGATTTCATCCCCTGGGCCAAGGACGAACTGATGCCCGAGGTTTTCGAGAACGAAAACTTCAGGCGTCTGTTCGAACAGGTTTGTTCCGGCGAGACGCCAGTGGGCGATCTCAACCGGGTGCCCGAACTGGAGGCCTCTTTTTTAAGGATCGAGGCGCGGATCGAGAAGCGGATGAGAGAGGCCATGCTCTTTGACCTGGCCGCGGCGCTGGAAAAGCGCTGTTTGAAACAGCGAATGGCGGAACTGAAGTCCCGGCAGTCAGACGCGGAAAAAGCCGGGGAAATGGAAAGGGCCTTGGAACTGGCCCAAGAGATGATCATGCTCAAAAGGCAATACTCACAAGAGGTGGAACCTAAATGAAGCCAGCGGCCAAATCGAAATCCGATCATGTCAATAAGATCCTCGAAGTCGGCAAGGAAAAAGGATACATCACCTATAAACAGGTGAACGATATCCTGCCGGACGAGGTGGTTTCCTCGGAGGAGATCGACGATATCCTATTGATGCTCGGCGAGAATGACATCAAGATAGTGGACCAGGAAGAAAAGGCCGCGGCCATTCCCGATGACGAGAAGGAAGTCGGCGCGGGGGCTCCCGGGGCTATCGTTAAGGACGAGGACGAGGACGACGGCGAGGAATTCGAGAAGGCATTCGAGACCGCTGGTGTGGAAACCCGCATGGGCGACCCTGTCAAGATGTACCTTCATGAGATGGGCCGTATCCCGCTGCTCACCCGTGAGGAAGAGATCTCCATCGCCAAGCGCATCGAGGCTGGCGAATTCAAAGTGGAAAAGGCTGTCTTGGGCTCGGCCCTGGGTTTCCAGGAATTGCACGGTTTGTTCATTTCCGTCATCAAGAAAAAGAAAACCCTCCAGGAAACCATCGATCTGGACCCTTACGCCGACCTGCCAGGAGGGGTGCCCGAAAAACAGATCCTGACCAAGATCCGGAAGAACCATTCCAAACTAAAGGTCATGGAACGACATATCAAGGCTCTCCAGCACAAGGTGGCCCTACGTTCCGTACCGGCCGATAAGCGAAAAGTCCTGGCCGAACAACTGGACGTCAAGCTTATCGACCTGATCTGGCTGGTGAAGGATTGCCAGTTCCAGAAAAAAGTGAAGGAGCGTCTTATTGGTCGCCTCCGGGACCATGGGGAAGCCATCGAGGAACAAGAATACGTGCAGCATACCCAGGAGAAAGTGATGAAGCTTCCTCCCGAGTCCTATATCAAGCTTCCCAGCTTATTGAAGCACGGGGCCCACGTGGACCTGAAACCCCTGGAAAAGAAAAGCAACGTCAAGGGTGAGGATTTCGCCAAGGCCTGTCGTCTTTGGGATGAGGCCCGTCGGGGGATCAAGAAACTCGAAAAAGAAGCCATGACCACCCGAGAACACATCAAGGTTATGATGCGAAGCATCCGGGTCGGTGAAAGGGAAGCCTACCAAGCTCGAATGGAATTGGTGGAAGCCAACCTTCGATTGGTCATCTCCATCGCCAAGAAATACACCAACCGCGGATTGCCTTTCCTTGACCTGATCCAGGAAGGGAACATCGGGCTGATGCGCGCGGTCGAGAAGTTCGAGTATCGACGGGGTTACAAGTTCTCCACCTACGCCACCTGGTGGATCCGCCAGGCCATCACCCGGGCCATCGCGGACCAGGCCCGGACCATCCGTATCCCGGTGCATATGATCGAGACCATCAACAAGTCCATCAAGGTTTCCCGCGACCTGGTGCAGGAACTCGGCCGAGAACCCATGGCCGATGAGATAGCCGAGCGTCTTGAAATGCCGGTGGAAAAGGTCCGGGCCATTCTGAAGATCGCCCAGGAACCCATCTCGCTGGAAACGCCGATCGGCGAGGAAAAGGACAGCCATTTAGGGGATTTCATCGAGGACAAAGATGTTATTTCCCCTGCCAACGCCGCGGCTTTCGTGCTTCTCCAGGAGCAGATCTCCAAGGTCCTGGGAACCCTGAAAGACAGGGAAGCGGAAGTCCTTCGCTTGCGTTTCGGTTTGAACGATGGATACCCCCATACTTTGGAAGAGGTCGGTAATACCTTCAAAGTGACCCGGGAACGTGTCCGTCAGATCGAGGCCAAGGCCCTTCGAAAACTCCGACATCCCTCGAGGAGCCGGAAACTGAAAGGCTATTTGGACTAAAGCCGAGTTTCTTGGTAAGTATCGAAAGAGGGACGCGATCGACGCGCCCCTCTTTTTTTGTAGTGAGGAAAAGACAGCATTGGCTGATATTTTTTATATTTTGTGAAGTTTCGTCTTCTATAATTTAAAACCCGATGTCAGATGGGGCATTAGCTCAGCGGTTAGAGCAGGGCACTCATAATGCCTTGGTCCCTGGTTCAAATCCAGGATGCCCCACCACTTTTTAGAAATTCCTCCGCCCGGTTTTTTTCATCCCAACCAAAAAAATAAATATATTTTTTCAAAAAGTCGGGTGATAATCATGGCGTCGCCAACTTGATGATGAGGCTGAAGAATGACGGAAATGCTGGACGATTCTAAATACTCCAAGGGAACGGGAATATTCTCGGTCTATGATAATGTCTCCTTCCCGGCCAACGTCAAGAAACGCTGTCTGGCCTTGCTTGATTTCGGAACTGAAACCCTTTTGGCGAACGATTTCATCATCCTGGATTTCGTTCCTTTCCCCGGAATGGGGAAGATCGGCACCAACGATGTGCTGAGATACTCCTGGATCCTTTCCGAATCCCACCGTGTCCTGATCTATGACCCCAAAACCAAGCGTTTGATCGATGAACTCTATACTTGCAGTCCGGAAAAAGATGGGCGGTTGATGTTCGAAAAGAACAATGAACTCATCGGCGATCCTGTCAAGACCATCAAGATCCATGAGATCGTCAGTAAGGAAATGGCGCTGAAGGAAGAACCGGACAAACTGTTCCATTCGGTGGCCGAAGCCTCCAAAAGACTGCGTCTGGGCCCCGACTCGAATTATTGTGTCTCGGCGGTTTTCTTCGAGATCCCAGAGCGGAAATTGGACGAGGACAGCCTGGAAGTCATGCTGACCAAGGCGCTGAACAAGGACGACCAAAAACCCGTCATCGAGTCGGCATGCCGTTACGACCCGCAAGGTTATACCTACCTGCATCAATCGCCCAAGCATTTTGCCGGCCTTCACAGCTATCCAGGCAAGCTCAAGAGCGCCCACCTTAGCCTGATCGGCACGGGAAGCGCCATCGTTTCGGTCCTGGAAGATATGGAAAATGTCGTCTATAAGACCCGTAAGACCGAACCGACTATCAGTGTGAAGATCGTCGCGGAGAACTTTTAGCCCTTTTCTCCTCCTTACTACCCCTGGAAAACAGAAGAAAATTCCCTTATCAGCCCGGTCCCAACCTTCCCGGCCAAATTAACTTTTATCCCCGGTCGAACAGGGGGATAATAGGGGTATGAAAATCATCTGCTCCTATTGCCGGAAGGTCATGGGCGAGAAACCTCCCCTGGATAATCCCGCGCTGACCCACGGGATCTGCCCGGAGTGCGGGGAATACTTTGACCGTCAATGGAGCGGACTGAAACTGGCGGAGTTCCTCGATTCCTTCCAGACGCCCATGCTGGTGATCAGCAATGGGGTCAGGGTCATCGCTTACAACCAAACATACTCAAAAACCTTCCTTGGCGGGGGCGAAAGGCCCAAGGGCCTCTTGGGCGGCGAGTTTATGGAATGCAGCAACGCCAGACTGCCGGCGGGCTGCGGCAATTCGGCCTGCTGCCGGGATTGCACCATCCGCAACACCATCACCGACACCTTGAAGACCGGCCAAACCCACGAACGCGTCCCGGCGACTCTACATACCTATGAGGGTAACCGCCCCATCAACAAGACCTTGTACATCTCGACCGCCAAGGTCGGCGAAACAGTCCAACTGACGATCGACGATCCAGACAAGCTTTTCTAAAACAGGGAAGATCACTTTCGACCATTTCGAGCGTGACCATGATCATCGAGATCCATTTCCATACCACCAGCCCGGATGGACTCCGGAAATTCGTCGAATCCCTCAAGTGCCCCATCGACCAGATCACCCCCTCTTTCGATGACCTGCGGCAATTGGAAAGCGGTCATTATGAGCTGCGCTACGCAACCTGTTGCAAAGAGCTTTTCAACAAGGTTAAAAAGAAAGTCCTTTCCCTCCACGCGGACGTCAAGGTCATCCAAGGCCAGGAATAGGTCGATTTAAAAAGCGCTTTCTCGTTGAACCCGCCTTCACGTGTTCCAAAATTTTCCTCCAGATGAAAACCCAGATCCCTGACTTGCCATAACGGTTATGAATTTACGGGCCGCAAGAGGCGGTGGTAGCATCTTCCGGTGCGGTTGGTTTTCCAGTATCCATCGATGTTTTCTCCCTGAGTCCGTTGAGGCGAGGCAGTCAAAAAATACCGGAGGTTTCCTATGTTGGACTTCGAGTTTCAGTGCCAGACCCGTCTTTTGTTCGGCAAGGATTCAATCTCAAAACTCCCCGAGGAATTGTCGAAGTACGGCGCGAAAGTATTGTTGGTCACGGGGGGGAAAAGCGTTCACGCTTCCGGTCTATATGATCGGGTGATGGCCGATCTGAAGAAAACGGACAAGCAGGTTTTTGAGGTGAGCGGCGTGAAGCCCAATCCCCGCGTGGACAGCGTTCGCGAAGGCGTGGCCATCTGTAAGAAGGAGAAGATCGACTTGATCCTGGGCGTGGGAGGTGGCAGCGTGGTCGACGCGGCCAAGGGTATGGCGGCCGGGGCCCTTTACGACGGCGATGTGTGGGACCTGTACCAGTACAAGGCCCCTACCCAGATGGCCTTGCCGGTGGGGTGCATCCTCACGCTGGCGGCGACGGGTACGGAAATGAACGGCAACTCGGTGGTGTCGAACCTGGAAACAGGGGAAAAATTCGGTCTGGTCACGCCGCTGGCGCTCCAACCCCGCTTTTCCATCCTGGATCCCCAGACCACCTATTCGGTCCCGGCGGACCAGACCGCCTACGGCTGCGTGGATATCATGTCGCACGTGTTCGAACAATATTTTAGCCAGGTCCTGGAAACCCCCCTTGCGGACCGATTGTGCGAATCCATCCTGATCACCATGGTGGAGAACGCCCCCAAGGCGTTGAAGACCCCCAAGGATTACGATGTCCGCGCCAACATCATGTGGTGCGGCACCATGGCCCTCAACAACATCGTGGGACTGGGCAAGCAGGGCGATTGGGCCACCCATGGCATGGAACACGAACTCTCCGCCCAGTACGATATCGCCCACGGCGCCGGGTTGGCCATCCTGTTCCCTCAGTGGATGAAACACGTGTTGAACGCTGGGCCGGCGAAGTTCAAGCAATACGCCATCCGGGTCTGGGGCGTGAAGACCGATGGAAAGAACGACCGGGAGATCGGCCTGGAAGGCATCGAGCGGACCAAGAAGTTCTTCAAGGAGATCGGCGCTCCCACCTCCCTGAGCGATGTGGGCATCAAGGGGGACAAGATACCCGAGATGGCGAAAAAGGCCACCCGTAACGGGCCCATGGGTTCCTACAAGCGTTTGGAGACCAAGGATGTTGAGGAGATCATGAAGGCCAGCTTATAATTCGCGAACACCGAAAGCCTAGTGGCTCGGTGAAAGAACCCGGGGAGGCAAAGGTGCTAGTTCTGATCGTGGATGTGAAGGTGAAGAAGGACCGTATCGAGGATTTCAAGAAGATCATCCTGGAGAACGCGCTGGCCAGCTCGAAAGAGCCGGGTATCACCGGTTTTGATGTGGTCCAAAGCGAGGAAGATGGTTCGCATTTCATCCTCATCGAGGCCTACAAAAGCAAAGAAGCGCATCTGGCCCACCGGGAAACGGCCCACTACCTGAAATTCCGCGATCAGGCGGAAGCCATGATGGCCGAACCCCGCAAAGGCCTGAAATATATCAATGTATTTCCCGACGATGAAGCCTGGCGGAACCGAACTCCCTCGAGGTGAATCCTTGACTACCTTTGAAGTGACCATGCCGGGCAAGGTGGTTTTTGGCCCCGGCTCCATTGCCAAGCTGGGTCCTGAAATTAGGACGAAAGCTGCCCGTGTCCTGCTTGTCTATTCAGGGAACAACGATCGGGTTAAATCGGCACTGGAATCCTTCAAAGAACAATCGATCGAGATTTCCCCATTTGTGGTACGGGGGGAACCCACCCTGACCGCTGTCCGAGCGGGGGTCAAGGCCGCCCATGACACCGACTGTCTCGCGGTCGCGGCGGTTGGTGGCGGAAGCGTGATGGACGCGGGCAAGGCTATCGCCGCCATGATGACCAATCCTGGCGACCTCCTGGATTATCTGGAAGTCATAGGGGCTGGCAAACATCTAGCCATGGCTCCGGCCTTTTTCATCGCCGTTCCTACGACCGCAGGTACTGGTACAGAAGCCACCCGCAACGCGGTCTTGACCTCAGAAGAACACCGGGTCAAAGTGAGCTTGCGGCATGCCTCCATGGTCCCCAAAGTCGCCCTTCTTGATCCGAACCTGACCCTCGACCTGCCCCCCGATGTCACGGCTTCCACCGGGATGGACGCCCTTTGCCAGTTGATCGAAGCTTTTACCTGCCGGTCCCCCAATCCTTTCACCGACGCCCTGTGCCGGGAGGGGATCCGTAGGGCCGCCCAATCGCTTTTGAAAGCCTATTGGGAAGGGTCAAATGTCCAGGCACGGTCGGACATGATGCTGGCCAGCCATTTTTCCGGTGTTGCCCTGGCGAACGCCAAACTGGGGGCGGTGCATGGTTTCGCGGCGCCCTTAGGGGGGATGTATAAGGCGCCCCATGGGGCTCTTTGCGCGGCCCTGCTGCCCGCGGTGCTAGCTGCCAACTTGAGATCGTTGTCCGAACAGGGCCCGGGACATCCGGTCTTGGCCCGTTATCAGGAAGTAGCCGAGATCGTCACAGGAGAAAAGGACGCGAGTCCTGAGGATGTGACGGACTATTGCGAGCGGTTGAGAAGAGAACTGAACATTCCCCGCCTGTCCGACATGGGTGTCAAGAGGGAGGATTTCGAGGAGCTTTGTCAAAAGGCTTCCAAAGCTTCCAGCATGAAGGGCAACCCCGTGGACTTATCCCAAGAAGAGCTGTCCGGGATACTCTCCAGCGCATTCTAAAACTATCTCGCCATCCGAAAATCACCATTCAAAACCTTGAACCAACCTAGCCGATTTTTTCAAAGTACTCCCGAAGCGAAAGGGTTAAAATCTAACGTGCTATCAAACCTCCTCAAGGAGCGCCCATGAAACAGTGCCACCAGTGTGGGGAAATCTGGGATGGTTCCCCCGGCACCCAGCCGGGACGCAACGAAACCTGTGTCAAATGCGGGGCGGATTTACATAGCTGTTTGAACTGCAGGCTTTTCGATCAGCGTTCTTACGGCTGTACCAGCCGCACCACCGAGGTGATCAAAGAACGGGAGCGCCGGAACTATTGCGAGGAATTCGACTTTGGAGGGAAACCCGCCGCCGGCGGAAGTTCACCTAAAAGCGACATGGAAAGCAAATGGGGGGACATGTTCAATGGATAATCAAACAGAAGATCAAAAAACGTCCCAAACTACACAGCCCAAGACCTTGTCCCTGACCAAACCACTGGTCATCCTGATACTCCTTCTTTTAGGCTGGGTGGGCTGGACCCTTTATCAAAACCATTTCCGCGCCAAGACCGAAACCATCCTCACGAGCCTGATGCCCGTGGCCTTTCAACCCCTGCCGTTGGGCCAGATCATGCCCAAGGGATGGCTGCTCGATCAACTGAAACTCCAGGCTTCCGGGCTGTCGGGCCACCTGGACGAGTTCTGGCCGGACATAAAGGACAGCGGATGGATCGGCGGAAGCGCCGAGGGATGGGAAAGGGCGCCCTACTGGCTGGACGGCTTGGTGCCTCTGGCCACCCTGACGGACGACCCGAAGATGAAGCGCAAAGTTAAACGTTGGATGGATTACATCCTGACCCACCCCCTCGCCGACGGATGGCTGGGGCCCTATAAGAGTCCCCCAGCCACCGGTTCCCAGGGCCAGCCTCCCGACCCTCTCGACCCTTGGCCCCAGTTCATCATCCTCAAGGTCTTGACCCAGTACCAGGAAGCCACTGGCGACCCCCGGGTCATCCCGGCCATGGAAAGGGACCTTCGTTCGCTCAGCGCCCAAATGGACCAGCGGGTCCTCTTCGCGTGGAACTTCTTCCGCTGGGGAGACCTGCTGGTGAGTATCGATTGGCTTTACGACCGCACGGGGGAACCCTGGCTGTTGGACCTGGAACGCAAGGCCGCCTCCCAGGGCTACAACTGGCCCAAGCATTTCAGCGATCTTCCCCTGAAGGAAAAGTCCAAGGGCTGGAACTGGGTGGGGCACGTGGTCAACAACGCCATGGGTCTGAAGGTGCCGGCCGTGCTATACCGCCTGACAGGCGACGCTGACTATTCCAAACTCGCGGATAAGGCCTGGGAGCAGTTGGACCGTTATCACGGCGAGCCCAACGGCCTGATGAGCGGGGATGAGTGCTTGGCGGGGAAAAATCCTTCCCAGGGCACGGAACTTTGCGCCATCGTGGAAACCATGTTCTCACTGGAAACCTCACTTTCTGTACTGGGGAAAGTAGAGTTCGCCGACCGCCTGGAAAAAATAGCCTTCAACGCCTTGCCCGCGGCGATCAGCCCGGACTATTGGACCCATCAATATGTGGAACAGTCCAATCAAGTGGCATGTGTTTATTTTCCCAAACCTGTTTACGCCACCGTGACCGGGGAGGGGAACATTTTCGGCCTGGCGCCCCACTACGGGTGCTGTACCGCGAACTTCCATCAGGGGTGGCCCAAGTTGACCAGCCACTTATGGATGGGAACCCCCGATGGGGGATTGGCCGCGGTGGTTTACGCCCCTTCGGTCGTGGAAACGACGGTTGCCGGGACTAAGGTGAAAGTGGACCTCAACACCGATTATCCCTTCGGCGAGGACTTGACGTTTCAGGTATCGGTCCCTCAGCCAGTTGATTTCCCCCTTTATTTGAGGATACCCGCCTGGTGCAAAGACGCCAGCGCGACCCTGCCCGATGGAAGCGTCCTGAAGATGGCTGCGGGAAACTTCCAGCCTATCCGACGCAAGTGGAGCGGAACGGAAACAATCCACTTGAAACTTCCCATGACCTTCAGGGTTTATAAGGGTTTTCAGGATTCAGAAAGCATTGAGAGGGGACCATTGGTTTTCAGTTTGGGGCTCAAGGAAGAATGGAAAATCGCCAGGCCCTTTAGGTTCCAGGCCAAGGATAAGCCCAGGGACGACTACGAGATCATACCGGGTGGACCCTGGAACTACGCCCTGGTATTGGACAAGAGCGACCCAGATAAAAGCCTGACCTTCCAGCAAGGGAACTTAAAAGGAAACCCTTTTACACTGGATGGGGCCCCGGAAAAGGTGATTGCCCAGGGTAAGTTGCTACCCAGTTGGGGTTTCTCCCAAGGGGCCGCCGACCCGCCGCCCCCAAGCCCTGTCCATGGCGCTGGGGCCTTGGAAAGCCTGACACTGGTGCCTTATGGCTCCACCCGGCTTCGGGTAACGGCCTTTCCCATATCGGAATAAGCCAACCAATCATCGTTTCGACGAACACTTAGTCATAAGGGGGTTATTTTGAGACCTATAACAGGCGTACCGTCGAGTCGGAATGGTTGGTTCAAAGATACCTTCGTTCGATTCTTCTCTTCGAAAGTGATTGTTTTTTCGTGCCTAGTTATTTTCCTCTTTTTACCATTGTTCTTCCATGGAACCCGTTGCGGCATACCCTATGTCAAGGGTGGGGATGAACCTCATTACTTGATCATGATCAATACATTGATCGAAACCAAAAACTGGGATGTGAAAAAAAGTTATGAAGAAGTTTGGAAAGGTTCTACTCTGGCAGGGAAAAAATACGCGGGTTTACCGTTGGATGCTCATGCTAATTATATCGTTCCAGGAAAGATTCTTCCTTGGTCCGGTGTTTATGAAAATCCTTCCATTTGGAAAAAAGATTCCGAAGGACAGCTGGTACCATTGTTGAAACCTGGCATTGATGACTCGACCCTCCGGGCTTGCCCTGGCCATCCCTATGGGATGGCTTTTTTACTGGCTTCAATCCTCTGGCCTTTCAAGAACACCCCTTGGGTGGAACCCCTTGCCCTTTTATTTGCCAATCTTTCGGTCCTACTATCGGTTTTCCTATTTCGAAGGCTCATCAGACGGTATGTGAACGATTCTCTCATCGTCAACTTATCCACCTTCATCGTTTTTTTGTGCACGCCTCTTTGGGCCTATGGCCGAACCCTTTTCAATGAACCCTTTTTGATCCTTTTTGGTTTGGTGGGCTACCTCGCGGCGCTCGATAAGAAATCGGGGTTTTGGTCTGGCCTGTTCCTGGGCATTGGGTTATTTATGAAACCCACCTTTTGTATCCTGCTATTCCCGCTGGGCATCCATTGGCTCCTGCGAAAGGACTGGGGAAACATCCTTCGAATGGCCGTGGGGCCAGCCCTAGCGCTCGCCTTCTATCTATATACGAACAATGAACTTTACGGTTCTCCTTATCATTTTTACGATCACAAGGATTTTGGGGATACTTTACAAGGGATGTTCGGCCTTTGTTTCTCCTGGAACCATGGGCTTTTACCCTTTCTACCGGTCGTCATCCCAGTCCTGTTCTTTTGGAAAAGGTTTCTGAGGGAAAAGGGCGAAGAAGCCTGGGTTTTGGGAGGGGCAGTCATCCTGAACTATTTCTTCTGGGCCAATATCGTCGGGGATTGGTACGGCGGATGGTGCTATGGGCCACGGCAAATGGTACCGGTCATTCCCTTTCTGATGATCCCGATCTTTTATGCCTTAGAGTCTTATCATTCATGGAAGAAATGGCAGCAATGGGTTTTTGTGATTTTGTGTTTGTTGTCCTTCTCCTTTAATGCCCTTGGCGCCATGGACGGTTATTGGGACAGCCATCCCTTGACGATTCTTAAGGGGAATGTTTCCTAGGGAAGGTTTCCCGTCCCGGTCGATATTACCCTTGGTTTCCTCCCCCCCCGGCAACTGTGCCAAGGGCCGGTTCCTACCCCCTGTTTGTTCCTAAATTTATAACAGGGTTATAAAACCGGGGTCTGGGCATCCCCCTTTGATCTGAGTCGGGTCAAAATTGGAAGGTCCAAATCTGGGATGTTCCTTTGGTGATCAGACTCTGACCAAAATTGTCTGGTAGATTCGTCTAAGGGGGAGAATTGCTCGGATTCCGAGTAATTCAAAGGGTAGTTTTACTGAACTTCAGTAAACTGGCTGTCCTATTCTGCCAACCGTTGGCAATAATTGGACGCAAGAAGTCTAGTCTTGTCCAGCCGCTGGACAAGGTAGGGGGTCAAAGGGGGGGAAATGTGCAAATTGCACATTTTAAAATAAGGGAATTTGGGGTATTTCTGGTCCAAACACTTTTCAGAAGCCTTTTGCGCCTAAACCTGTTGACGGATAGCCTTAACCTACTGGCATCCTGGCTCAACCTACTGGCATTTAGGACTCCTATGCCCAGTCGCTGGGCAAAACAACCCAACATGCCCCGCAGCGGAGCAGAGTTTGTCCAGTTGCTGGGCACCAATGCCGAGGTAACAACCCGAGGCATGAGTCTGGTAGTGCCGGACTAATAGATAAATAGGTCCGGCCAAAACCAGTTTCCCCAGAAGTACCTGGTCGGGCATCGATCAGCCCCCGTTTTTTTGAAATTTTCATAATTAAGAAGGTTATAAATTATTACCGGGTAATAAATTGGAAGATCCTGGGGGGTACCTACCCCCTGTTTGGGCCTAAAGTTATAACGGCGTTATAAAACCGGGGTCTGGAGTATTACGGCGTAATACTTTTGGAGGTTCAAAATTACCACGGTGTGGTAATTTCTAGGCACTCCCCACCTCTACCCCGGTACCCCTTTTAACTAGGTGACAAAACGCCCAGTCTTGACTAGTCGCTGGACAAGGTTTGGAGTCACAAGGGGGCAGTTGTCGCAAATTGAGGCAATTCAAAATAAGGGAATGTGGGGTATCTATAAGCCAGGCACCAATCAACCCTTAATTGGGCCAAACCCGGCTGCTGTCTTGACCAGACGCTGGTCAAAATTGGAAGGAAGGGGATTCCAGATATACGAGTCGTATACTTTTCGGGGGTACTAGCCTCCTTTAGATCAGAGTCTGATCAAAATTGGCAAGATTATCATCTGAAAATATAACCGGGTTATATATTTTGAAAGTCAAAGTATACGCAGAGTATAGATTTGGGTCGATCACTATCACCTTGCCTTGACTCAATGCAAACCTGTGTTGTGATTTTCAAATAACACCAATATTTCTGACAAAATTAAAGCCTATGGGCGTGCTTCCCAACTTGCCTTCCAAGGCTAGGCGGTAGGGTGTTCATCCTGCGGATAACTGTAAGCCGTCAATTGTTCGTTTTCATCTGTTAGCTTCCTTTTTGGGTTTTTTTGAGCCATTTGGGGTATACAAAAAGATTCAAAATGTGATGAGTTGGAATTCTTGGAGAGTATGTGAGGATTTGGGTAATGCGATAAGTCTGAAGCAGGAAATTTTCTAAAGTAAAAAATGATGATCCCTCATAGTTAAAAGTAGAAATTTTTTTCTAATTGCCATGGCCAGCGTATCAATTTTTCCACTCCCGCCAAGATGATGTCAAAAAATTTCCTTGTCTCGTTAGTCCAATGTTCGTTTTTATTTGACCAATATATATATGGATAGTAGTATTTTGTGATTATCACTTATAAGTAGGGGAGATTTCCAAGAGGTTCGTTTAAATCTTTTGGATCTTAATAAAAATTCATATTTGGAATTATCCCTTGCGACGATCTTTTATTTTTATCACGAAATTGATATTAATAGTTTCGCTCTTGGTATTTTTTCCATTGAATCATTCGCTAGCGGCAACATTATCCTTTCAACAATCAGGCTCGGATTTTAAAAACATCCAAACTGATCAACATGTTTCTCTCGTCACGCCTCCTTCCTCTAACATCCGTGCCGGTTTAAGCATTGGCGTGGGTTATCCCTTCCTCAGCCTGAAATACTATTTCAATCCGGCCTTTGGGACCGAATTTAGGTTCTCGTTTGGTGATGGAATCAATGTTTATGCTGTCCGGGGTTATTGGAGTTTCATGAAATTCAGCGACTTCAGCATTGTTACCGGACTGGAAACGGGATACATCACTTTCGATACTATGAATGTTTACAACACGACCAAAGTTGAGGGGACCGGTTATGAGGCTGGGCCGTTTCTTGGCGGAGAATACTTCCTGGATAAGCGACTTTCCTTCATGATTGATTTTTCTATGCCCATTATTGGTTTGACATCTCGGGACATCACGATGGGCGGAGTTCAATGGGTCACGAACGGTGCTTTGTATTTCTATCCATTTTAAGAGGAATGTTTTTGAGTAAATTGATCCTAATCTCGTTTTTTTTATTAATGTCTCTTATTTTTTTACCCGTTAAAATTTCACACGCCGATTTCGATTTGGGAATCATTAAGGCCATAAAAAATGAGGTGAAATTCCATCCCGCAGTATCAGAGCCTTTTTTTAGCCCGACAAACACAATCAACTATTTCGCTACCTCGACGCAGACTCCTACCATTACTCCTACATTCACCATCACGCTTTCTCCGACAATCACGCCGACCCTTGTTCCCACATCCACCAGCACAATGACGTTGACGTTCACCCCGGTGGGTCCTATGGCTCTGCAGGCCACACTTGTGCCCACTTACTGCCCCAAGGGAATCGCCGTTGGGAGTGGTTATTTTGCAGCAAGCGGCAGTGTTTCTGAGGTTCAAATTTTCAATAACAATGGGAATTGGCTATATAACATATTGGTAAACGGCGAAGTATTGGGTTTAGCTATTGATAGCGATAATGAAATTTATATTTGTGAACTTGGATACGGGGTAGTGGGATACAACCTTACCGCCAGTGGAGCTGTTTTTGACTACACCTGGACAGGCCAAGGAAACTTTTATAATCCTTTCGGCGTTAAAATAGACGCCAGCGGAAACTTGGTGGTTGCTTATTCCTGGGATAATCAAATAGTAAATCTGTCTTGGACCGACGATAGCGTTTTGGATCAAACAACAGGTGGATATACTTTTGAACCAACGGACGTGGCATTGGACGGAACAGGAAATATTTTCGCCGCTGGTTACAATGGGACCGCTTATGGCATAGCCAAATACAACCCCCAATACCAATACGTGAGTTCTTTCTATGGGTCTAATTGGGCACTTCCGTTGGCCACGCCGGTGATGAGCGTTGGTTTGGACACTTTGGGTAACCTTTATATATCCGATTCGGCTAATAATCGGGTTGTCTATGCCACGGCTCAAGGGGATTACCTAGGGGAGATAGAAGGGTTGATTAACCCCTGGTATTTGGTATTGGATAATTCCGGAGATTTGTTTGTCGCTGATTATGGCAATTGCGCGGTGAAGGAGTTTGCTAACAATCCGTACTTTACCCTGGTGAACACACCTACTGATACCCAGACCTATTCCCCGACCATCACTAACACGCCGACATTAACCCCAACCGTTACATGGACCTTTACCTTGACCAATACTCCGACTATTACAAATACACCAACCATTACTCCCACTTTCATTTCCGCAAGCGACTGGGCATTGTTGGCTACCCTTACCCCTAATCCCGCGTACGATTGCCTCAGAAGCGTCGCGGTAGGGACTGATTATGTGGCGGTTAATAACTATGTTTCAAACGTCTCGGTATTCGACAAGAATGGTAACTGGCTTTATAACATCCCGGCCGAGGAGCCCATGGGAATGGCCTTTGATTCCCACGATGAGCTCTATGTTGCCGAGTGGGGAAAAGGCGTAGTTGGTTATCTCCTAAGCTCGGATAAAGCTGTTTACGACTATACCTGGACCGGCCAAGGGAATTGCCCAGGGATATCTGGAGTCAAGATCGATTCTAATGGGAATCTGGTTGTAGCGGATTATGACGGGGGGGCGGTTAGGAATCTTTCGTGGGAAGATGACTCCATCCTCAACCAAACGGATGACTTGACTGGGGTTCCATACGATGTGGCGTTGGATGCAGGTGGGAATATCTTTGTCGCGACCTCCAATAATAATAACGGTCCATGGGGAATCTTCGAATTCAATCCCCAATGCCAACCCATGGGTTCCTTCCGTGGGTCAAACTGGGCAACACCGATGGGTGATTGGGTTATTAGTGTCGGGGTGGATAATCAGGACAACTTGTATATTTCCGATATGGTCAATGATAGGATCGTTTATGCCTCCGCCCAAGGCCAATATCTCGGGGAAATAGATGGGTTTAATAATCCTTGCTATTTAGCCTTGGATACCGTTGATGATTTATTCGTCGCTGATGGAGGCAACTGTATCTTAAAAGAGTTTAGGTCCAATTTAGAACCGATGTTGCCGACGGAAACTCCAACTCCGACGGAAACACCGACTGTTACCCCCGGAGTTCATACATCACCCGATTTCACACGTACACCCTCTGCAACGCCAACAGTAACCCCCACTGCGTTCGCAGAAACTTCCACACCCATGCCTATGGGAACTTCTACGTCGACGCCAACCATTACCATGACCAATGGTGGCATTATAACCAATACCCCCACACCCACCATTATCCCATCCTCTGCTTGGGATTTATACGCTACTCTCACCCCCGGCACCGGCGCCAGATGTCCTTATGGAATCGCGGTAGGGGCCGGCTACTTGGCTGTCAGCGACGCTAACTCAATCGTCTCGGTGTTCAACAACCTTGGCAATTGGCTTTATAACATCCCCGCAAATCAGCCATATGGATTGACAATAGATAATGAAGGAGAACTCTATATAGCCCAATGGGGTGGATATGGGGTGGTGGGTTACATCCTGGGCGCAAGCGGGGCGGTTTCCGACTACACCTGGACGGGCCAAGGGAGTTTTTCTGGGCCACTCGGAGTCAAAATTGACGCCAAAGGGAACCTGGTGGTCGCTGATCCAAATGGAACGGTTTGGAACCTTTCTTGGGACAATGATTCCGTGCTTAACCAAACCAGCGGGTCGCCAGCCATTAATCCATACGATGTGTCGTTGGACGCTGACGGAAACATCTTCGTAGCCAGCTCTGGAACTGGCGCAATTGTCGAATACAATGCGCAATATCAATACGTGAATTCTTTCAGCGGGGTGAATTGGATGAATCCGCTAAGTAACGTTTATAGCGTCGCGGTTGACCCGCAGGAAAACCTGTACATTTCCGATACGGATAATGGTCGTGTGGTATACGCCTCTGCGCAAGGCCAATACTTGGGGGAACGTGATGGATTCAGCCTTGCCACTTACCTGATATTGGATCAAACCGACGATTTATTCGTATCCGATAGTTTCAATTGCGTTGTAAAAGAATTTATAAAGACCCGCATGCAGCATTCCCCGACCATCACGCCGACAATTACGCCGACAATACCACCGCCACCGCCTACGGACACGCCAATTCCAACCAATACACCTACCATCACTTTCACGCCTACCATAACCAGCACTTTTTCCACGCTCACGCCCTCATCACTGGTCATTTCAGACATTCCCGATCCATTGTATATCTCCAACCCATTTCAATTCGCCGTGACAGCTTATTACTCCGATGGCTCTTCCTTGGATGTCACAAGCCAATGCCAATGGAATTCATCAAATCCATCGGCTGGGTCAATAAGTTCGACGGGATTGTTTTCATTACTAAGGCCTGTGGGAATATTGAGCCTGTCGGTAAGTTATAACGGCCTCAGCGGATCAACAACAATTTATTCATTGACCGCAACTTGTGGTTCTTTACCTTACACTGATTATGGGACCTGTGAATTAGATGAATACAACAACCTTCAAAATGGCTTTTGCACGGGAGTTAATTTCTCTTATATGGGTTTTTGCAATCCAGTGACCATTTTGCCGCCTGGCTGATTTATACAAATTTAAGGAGGATTCAATGAAGAGAATAATAACCATCGTGATGGCGGGATTTTTCCTGGCCGAGGCTTCGGTTTGGGCCCAGCAGGCCACGCCGATTGCCAAGCACAGGCGCACCCATACTAGGCCACCTTACTCGGGGCCGATGAAAGCGATAGATAAAGGCAAGGTGAAACAGCCTCATTTGCCACCTAAAGGAAAGGCAAAGCTTCAAACAGGGACTGAGCAAGTTCCGACGGGGCAAATCAACGTCCGTTGAGCTATCTGATTTAAAAAAACCGCTTCGTTTTAATAAAAAGTTGTAAGACCCCCTATTGCCCATTTTAAAAAGTGGAGAATGGTGATCTTGCCATTTTTTTATAGCTTGTTGTAAAGCTTCTGACCGATAGTTCCTTATTTTTCCTTGAACTTGGCCTTGCAGTAACCCCAGATGACCCCAATCAAGATAAGACATATGGCCAATGGGATGACAGTGATCCACGGATCGATAGGGCTGGGATGAATGGCGGGCGCCGGGGGGATGATAATCTGGGTTGGGACCAAGGTCGGGCCCGGGGTTGGATCGGCCAAGCCCATGGCTGTGACACTCAATGACAAGAGCAAACAGCTAAACGTATAGAAGCAATTTCTCATAAGATTTCTCCCCACATGAAGTTGTGCCACATTATTAAAAGAAAAGAACGGAAAAAACAAGGCGCTAGGCAATTGAACTACCAAGGGCACCAAGTTCACCAAGGGAAATAAAGACAAAAAACCTCTTATAGTGTTTAGAAACTTCAACCGTCGAACTGAAATTGAAAGAAAACGGAGGTGAGGAGTGGGGTTATCTACCACTGCTCAACAAGTCTCCGGCGGCTTGGGCGCCCTGGACAGCGGCTCCGGCCATGGAACCGGCTTTGGCCTCCCCAGGAGTAGGGGTCACCTGAGCCAAAGAAGGTTGGCTGGAGGGGCCCGATAACATGGGCCAGAGGTAGACGTAACCGGCATAGGCCAACCCGGCCAGGATGACGATGATCAAGACGGGTATCAAGGGACCTTCGCCTTTTGAATTGAGCTTTTTCATAGCCACCGCCTTTCTTGTTAACGGCAAACCTAATATTCACCACAGAGGCACAATTAAAAGCATTGTTTGTAATCCAACAAAAGCAATAAGACAACATTTAGAGCTACCCTAAAGCTTATCACAGTCTTTTCCCTTTAATGGGGATAGCTCAAAACTCTTATAAATAAGAATGCCTTGAATTAAAAAGCGCCAGGTTCGAAGTTTATGGGATGATATGGTCCGAAAGTTAAGGGAGAGTGTAATGACCATCGCATTGATCGGGGCCGGCTTTGTCGGGTCCCAAATATTGAAAGAGGCCCTAAATCGGGATTATGCCGTCACCGTGATCGTGAGGCATCCCGAGAAAGTACCGGCCCAAAACAACCTGAGCGTCAAAAAAGGGGACGTATTAGATGTGGCGGGTCTGGCCAGTCTATTGAAGGGCCATGAGGCTGTCATCAACGCCTTCAGCCCTGGCGCTGCCCACAAGAAAGCCTACGGACTGATGTATCAGGGAACCCTGAATATCATGACCGCCGCGAAAATGGCGGGTGTGAAAAGGATATTGATTGTGGGCGGGGCGGGAAGTTTGGAAGTAAGCCCCAATCTCCAGTTGGTGGACACACCCGATTTTCCAAAGGAATGGTTCAACTTGGCCTCGGGACTGCGTGACGCCTTGAAAGAGATCAAAAAGGAAGTAGTCTTGGACTGGTCGTTCCTAAGCCCTTCCGCTTTGTTACAGCCGGGGGAGAGAACCAGCAAATACCGTATTGGATCAGACCAATTGCTGGTAGATGGGAACGGTGTAAGCCGGATCTCCGTCCAGGATTACGCGAACGCAATGATGGATGAACTGGAAAGACCCATGCATGTCAGGAAGCGCTTTACGGTGGGTTACTGACAGTCCCCCTCTCGTCATAAGGTGGGGTCTATGGTCAAAAAAAGGATTTTGAGGTAACTTAGTTAAGAAGCCTTCAATGTCGTTTGCCGAGGGGAACCCGTGAATATTTCCCGAAACTTCCTGATCCTATTGGTCCTTTGCCTATCGCCCCTATTGAATTCTTGTTCCGCTCCCAACAATGTGATCCCCAATCCTTATTATCAAGGTTCTCCGGTTTATCCTTACTTGATCCAGGCTAGCGTCAACCGATTGACACAGGACGGGACCCAGGGAATACCTTGGGCGCAAGTTACCTTGAACTTGGAAAGCATGCCTGTCTCGAACGCCAGTGTGACCCTGATCGCCACGAACGGGTCCGGGCCTGTGACCGTTCCGGTGGTTTACAATTCTTCCTATACCTATTATTACAATACAGCGGTCAACGGGGGGGTCACCACCTGGGTCTATCAACCGGGCCAGGTTTATACGGTCCAAGTTTGCATCTTGGGTACGGTTTATTCAGCCTCGGTCACCGCACCGGGGGGCATCTCAGTTCCTTTGCCGTCCACCGGGTCGCCCGTGTCCTGGAGCGTGACGGGGAACCAGAATAGCGCGTCAGTTACGGAACAATTCGTTCCTTATTCAACGACTTTCCAAGCGCCCATTAACTCTACCTCCCCAAATCCAAGTTCGCCCCTCACCCTGACCGGCGCCTATCCGGTGTCGGGCAGTTACGGGGTCAGCATTACCTGCGCCCAAGTCAATTCGCCCGGTTTCTCCAACACTTATACCGGCTCCTATATGGCGGCGAACGATGTGGATGAGGAAACAGAGACAAAATAGTTATCCCGCTAGAATGATCACGGGAAGGTAAGTTTCAAAGTTCCCCGATTATGATGTCAGTCATCAAAAGGTGAATCCGTAAGTCCTAATGTAGTGCCCGCAATTTATTCCAAACGGGGAATTCTCCATGCTTGGCCTAATCGAAAACGAAGAATTTATGGAAAGGGAATCGGCGCGTGTAGCCGCCGGTATTCGCCGCCGGGTCCTGGAACATGTTCTCAAGAACAACGGCGGCTATCTGAGCCAGGCCTGCTCCTCGGCCGAGATCCTCGCCTCCCTCTATGTGCGAATCATGAAACTGGGCAAGTTGGACCAACCCATCCTCCCCTCGAAATTCGTCGGCGTTCCGGGGGGCGGGAACGCGGGCTACCGCCGGGGCGACTTCTACAACGGCGAGAAGGCCATCGATCTGGACCGCTTCATCCTTTCCCCCACCCATTATTCCCTGGTCCTCTACGCGGCGCTGGTGGAGACGGGCCGTATGGATGTGGAAGGTTTCAGGGATTTCAACAAGGACGGCGGCATCTTGGAAATGATCGGCGCCGAGCATTCCCCCGGCATGGAAGTGATGACCGGCTCCCTGGGGCAGGGTATCAGCCAGGCGGCGGGGATTGCCCTGGCTCGAAGACTCAAGGGCGAGATGGGGAAGGTCTGGGTTTTCATGTCAGACGGGGAACTGCAACCGGGCCAGGTTTGGGAAGCCCTCCAGTTCATGAGTTTCCACCATCTGGACAATATGGGCATCTACGTGGATGTGAACGGGCACCAATGTGACGGCAAGACCTCGGATGTCATGGGCATCGAACCCCTCCAATCTCGTTTCGAGTCCTTCGGGTGCAGGGTATTCCGGGTGAACGGCCACGACCTGTCGGCTTTGGCGGCGCCCGCCAAAACCTTACCGGACGGCAGACCCCTGGTGGTTCTTTGCGATACATTGCCCTGGAACGGGGTGGAGCCATTGAAAAAAAGAGCCCCCAAATACCATTACTTGCGTTTCTCCAACGAGAAGGAAAAGAAGGAATATGAGTCGGTCCTGGAAGAAATGAAGGGGCGGGGTTGACTATGGAGATACTAACACGTGTTCACGCCAAGAAGCTGGTGGATTGGGCCAAGGACAAGCCCGAGGTAGTTGTGCTATCCGCCGACCTGACCAGTTCCACCGAGGCCGACCTTTTTAAGCAGGCCTACCCCCAGAGGTTCTTGTCGATGGGGATCGCCGAACAGAACATGATGAGCTTCGCCGGCGGGATGGCCCGGGAGGGTTTCGTGCCCCTGGTGCATACCTTCGGGGTCTTCATCTACCGCCGGGCCTATGACCAGATCGCCATGTCCATCGCCTATCCCAATCTGCCGGTGAAGATGTTCGGGTTCCTGCCGGGGATACTCACGCCCGGTGGCGCGACCCACCAGGCCATCGAGGATATATCGGTTATGAGGTCGCTCCCAAATATGACCATCCTGGAAGTGGGCGACGCGACGGACGCCGTATCGGTCCTGGAAGCGGCCTACCAGGTCCCTGGCCCGGTTTATGTGAGGACCTTAAGGGGAGAGATACCAAGGCTTTTTGACGCCTTTCAACCGATGGAAGTGGGGAAGGCCAGGATCTTGAGCGAAGGGGAGGATATTTCCATCCTTTCCTCTGGCATCTGCACCGAGGAAGCCTTGAGAGCCGTGACCGTCCTGAAGAAAAAAGGTTTGTCTATCCAGCATCTGCATGTCTCCACCCTGAAACCCTTCAACGATCCACAGGTACTCGAAGCCCTTGTCAAGAATTGGTACGGGGTCATCACCCTGGAGAACCATTCGGTGATCGGGGGGCTGGGCACGGCAGTGGCCGAAATGATGGCGGAAGAAGGCTGCAGCCGCAAATTGGTGAGGCTGGGCATACAGGATAGTTTCCTACACGGAGCGAGCCGACCTGTCCTGGCGCGGGAGAACCATATCGACGCTATGGCGTTGGTGGAGGAAGTCGAGTGTTTGATCGGCGAGAAGTTCGGCATTACCGAGGCCGACCTAGGGTCCATCCATCTAACCCCAGTTCATAGTGATTCCAAAGCTGAGGCGCTATGATGTCGACCCATCCTTGTGATCATTCCTTTTGTTCTGGATGCGATCGTTTTGGAGCATGGTATAGACTGACCGGGGATAAAGGGACGGCCGAGGCCAAGGCGAAGGATATATGCCTGGAACAGACGGTTGAATTCCCCGCGGACCTGGTACCCAAAGGATTCGTTCAGGATGAGGTTTTGGGCCGGGTCGAGGGTTTCGAAAGATGCTCCCCTCCCCCGGACGAAGCCTGGAAGGCGCTGATCACCTACCTGAACGCCGATACGGGTTCCGAACTGACCCAATTATTGAATGTTTTGTATGGGAACATCAGTCTGAAAAAAGGTTTCCGTTTGGAGAGTTTGAAGGATTGCTGGAATCTCTGGGACAAGTTCAAGGGCCCACGCTTCGGTATCCAGGGAATTAGAGAACTTCTCGGTATCCCTAAACGTCCGCTTCTTTGCACTGCCGTGAAACCCATGGGTTTGTCCGCGACCCAACTGGCGGACCTGGCCTACCGATTCGCCATGGGCGGGATCGATATCGTCAAGGATGATCATGGACTGGCCAATCAACCTTTCGCTAATTTCACCGAGAGGGTGGAACGGTGTTCCGAGGCGGTAAAAAAAGCTTCCGAGAAAATCGGGCGAAAGATACTCTACGCTCCCAATGTGACGGCTCCGGCAGGAGACCTGGAAAAAAGGGCGGCTTTTGCCAAGAAATACGGCGTTGGCGCGCTATTAGTTTGCCCCGGCCTGACCGGTTTCGATTCCATGAGGCTCCTGGCCGATGATGAGACTTTGAAACTCCCGATCTTGGGCCATCCTGCCTTCCTGGGAAGTTTCGTGACCAGTTCGGATAATGGAATAGCCCCTTACGCTATTTTCGGTCAGATCATGCGGCTGGCTGGGGCGGACGCGACCATCTATCCCCATAGCGGGGGACGATTCGGTTTTTCCTTGGATGAATGCCGGCAGATCGTGGAAGGGGCGAAAGTACCGATGGGCAATTTGAAACCTATCTATCCAGCGCCCGGGGGCGGCATGAGCTTGAAACGCATCCCTGAATTGAAGGAGTTTTACGGGAACGATGTGATGTTCCTGGTGGGCGGGGACTTGATCAAGGTCAGCCCGGATATCGAGAAAAACTGTCGAATGTTCCTGGAAATGGTGAACCAAGACAAGAGCCTTTTGAAAAAGTAAATCTCGCTTAGATCACTTTTAACCTTATATCCGTAACAAAACAGCCATGTTGAACCGAGTGATGCGTCTATTCTTTCGGCCGCGGGTTCCTTCGGTCAAACGAACGTTGATTTTAAGTGCGCCCCTAGTGTACAAATAACATCCCAACTAAGCGGGCAAGGCTGTCAGGAGAGAGCAGTTAACATGACCAATCCAAATGATACCTGGGGTTCCATTCTTAAGGACGAGATCCCGTCCGATTGGACCCAGGAGATCGATGAATACGAAGCCAAGATCAACCTGAACAAACAGGGCAAGATCGAACCGCGTATCTTCGCCGAAACAAGGCTTCGCAGGGGCTCCTACGGCCAACGCTATGATAATGGCCAGCGTAATGACGGCAAACAGATCCGCAAACTGACCTATCCCAACCAAACCATCCTGAAGGGACCAGATACCCTTTGGGACGCTCCGGGTATGCTTCGCATCAAGTTCCCCTGGGGTGGAATGACCGCCGAGCAAATGGAAGTTTTGGCCGATCTGGCGGAAGAATATTCGGATGGTATCGCCCACATCACGACCCGTCAGGATTTCCAACTACATTTCACCCATGTGGAAGATACGCCCGATCTGATGAGGCGCCTGGCGGCGGTAGGTATCACCACCCGGGAAGCCTGTGGTAATTCTGTTAGGAACGTGACTGCCTGTCCTATCGCGGGGGTTTGCCGTACCGAGGCTTTCGATGTGACACCTTATGCCAAGGCCGTCTTTCGTTTCATGCTTGGCCATCCCGATGCCCAGGATTTTGGGCGCAAGTTCAAGATCGCTTTTTCCGGCTGTGAGCATGAAGCCTGCGGGTTGGTCAACCTTCACGACATGGGGTTCATCGCTAAATTAGCCAAGGGGAACCAGCGGCCGGTTTTTGACGCCTATGTGGGAGGCGGACTGGGTCCGGTGCCCTATAGCGCCAAGAAACTTTACGAGGACCTTCCGGTCGAGGAAATGCTGCCCACCCTCCAGGCTGTGGCCCGGGTTTATGGAAGATTGGGAGAGAAAAAAGTGCGAGGCATGGCCCGTATCAAATTCCTGGTGGCTAAGCTGGGCATCGAGGAATTCCGACGACTCGTGACCGTTGAACGGGAGGGGCTTACTCATGACCCCCGTTGGACCGGTCTGATCGATGAATTCACCAAGCAAACCGAGAAACCACTCCGGGAAGCTCAGCCTCTGAAGGCAGCATCCCTTCCCAAGGGATTCTTACAATGGAGAAAGACCAATACCAACCAACAACCCCAGTACGGTTACGTGACTGTGACGGTGAAGGTGCCTTTGGGAGACCTGACCTCCGCTCAACTGAGGGCCTTGGCCCTCATGGCCCGTGAATATGTGGCCGAGACAGTCCGGACCTCAGTGGAACAGAATCTATTGTTCCGTTGGGTCAGCGAAGCGGACCTGCCAGCTTTTTACGGCGACCTCCAGGCTATCGGTCTAGCGGACGCGAATGCGGACACCATCGCGGATATCACCTCTTGTCCCGGCACGGACACCTGTAAACTCGGCATATCCGCTTCCAGGGGATTGGCTCGCGAGCTTTCTCAAAGACTCGAAAAAATGATGGAAGAGATGCCGGAGGAAGTCAAAAACTTGAAACTAAAGGTCAGCGGATGCCCCAATTCCTGTGGTCAACACCATGTTTCGGACCTGGGCTTCTACGGCGTTTCCCGCAAGGCCGGATCCTATACCGTCCCCCATTTCCAACTGGTGCTGGGAGGGCAGTGGAAGAATAACGGCGGTTCTTACGGGCTGGCAGTGGCGGCGGTTCCTTCGAAACGAATTCCCGAGACCGTGCAACGGTTGACCGAAAAGTTCATGAAGGAACGGCTCAAGAACGAATCCTTCCAGGAGTTCGTCAAGCGCGTGGGGAAGATGGAGATCCGGAATCTGCTTCAAGACTTGATGGTCATCCCATCCCATGACGAATCGCCCGATTTGTTCACCGATTGGGGCGACCCGCGTGAATATACCATCGCCGATATCGGGGTGGGGGAATGCGCCGGAGAGGTCGTAGCGCCCTATGAGTTTTCCCTCACCGCCGCCGAGAGCAAGGCTTTCGAGGCCCAGGTGAAGCTGGATCAGAAAGAACCGAAAACCGCCGTGGACTTGGCCTTTGAGTCCATGATCCAGTCGGCTGAAGCGGTCCTTCGCACCCGTGACCGGGAATACACAGGGGACGCTCAGACGACAGTGCTTGAGTTCAAAAAACGTTTCTTCGACACAGGCGAGTTCGTGAAGCATGTGAACAATACCCAGTTCGCAGCTTATCTCTTCAAGGCCAATGAGAACAAACTGGAAAATCCCAATCCGGATGAGGCGCATCGCAGGGTGGAGGAATCCCAGCTGTTCCTGGAAGCCGTCTATAGTTATATTGCTAATGTCGGGACATTATCCCCATCGTTGCCAGGCAAGTGAGTTGCCGCTGGTCGCGCCTGATCACAAAGGATCGTTCATGGATTTAAGAAAGATCAACCTCAAGGTATTCCTGGAAAAGGGAGAGGAAATCCCTTTGGAGTCGTTCATCCCCGTCTTCCATCGGTGGATTCAGCAGGACAAACTCCCAGGGATGTTGGTGGATGTGGCCGAATATACCCATGTGTTCCAGGGGCCGGGAGTCCTGTTGATCGCTCACGAGGGTAATTACAGTCTGGATGAAACGGACGGCAAAAGGGGTTTGCTTTATAACCAAAAGAGACCGATTGAGGCATCCGCGGAATCCTATTTAACGACAGCGTTTCATCGGGCCTTCCTAGCCTGTTCCTTGCTTGAAAAAGAAACGGATTTTTCTGGCAAATTGAAGTTTTCCCCAACCCGTTTGAGGATCACCCTGAACGACCGCTTGGCCGCTCCCCATGAGGATTGGAGCCTGGAGGAAATGGAAGCTGTCCTGAAGAACTTTCTTGATCGGTTCTATGCCGGGGCCCAATATCAGATGGCTCCTGAGATGGATTCCCGGAAGCTAACGGGTTTCGCCGTGAATGTGGATGGCATTTTTTCCATTGAAGATCTGTTGAAGAAGGTCCCATCGGTTTGATCGGTTTTTTTTCAACCGCCGTATTGCCAGCCGGTCGAAGATAAAAGCAGCGGGCCTGGGACGGGACCTAACTCAGCTTCCACCACTTCGGCGATGACAACGGCATGATCCCCCCGGTCAATGATGTCGGTCACCCGGCATTCCAGGAAACCGGCCATCCCCGGAAAGACCGGGAACCCCAAAACCGGACTTGGTTTGAACGGCTCACCGCCCAATCGATCGTCTTCCGGTTCCAAATGCTTGAAAAATTTCTGGGCTAAATCCTTCTGGCCTTCCCCTAAATAGTTGATGACAAAGGCTTTCGCATTCCCGACGACTTCGTAAGTATGGGTCCCTTTCTTCACACCCGCCATGATCAGAGGAGGTTTGAAGGAGACCTGGGACAACCAAGTAATGGTGGAAGCGGTTGTTTTTCCATCCGCTTGGCTGGTCAGCACATAGAGGGCGTCCGGGATCATCCGCAATAATTTTTTCTTGGCTGTTTCGTCCATAAGCCCCTTTCCAATAACTATGGTCGAGAATCTGGATCAATAGATCGGGCTGAGGGAGAAACCCAGTCGGTGACTATTGATCGGGTTTGGGCATTTTAACAACGGTTTTAAGCCATTGCCACAGACCTGCCTCGATATTTATGGTTAAAAAGCCTCTTGGCTCGTGTTAAACTTCAAAACCGTCGATACCCGACGGGGTTCGCTCTGCCATAAGAAAAGGAAAATACCATTGGATTTCAACGAATCTCTTCAACAACTGGTCGTCCTGCAAAAGACCGACTCGGGTCTGGATGAATTGGAAAAACACAAAAAGAATTTCCTCCAGGAGATAGCAGGCTTGGATGGGGCTGTGAACGAGCTCAAAAAAAAGATCCAGGATGAAAAGAAAGTCCAGGAAGACCTGCTGAAAAAACGCAAGACCTTCGAGATCGAGATCGGGTCTTTCGACAGCAAGATCGCCAAGTACCAAAGCCAGGAAGTTGAGGTCAAGAGCAACGAACAATTCGCGGCCTTGAAACAGGAGATCGAGAAGGCCAAGGAAGAGAAGGCCAAGACCGAGGAAAAGGAACTGGAGGTCCTCTTCCAAGAGGATGAGCAAAAGAAGAAACTCCAAGGATTGGCCCAGGAACTGGCCGCGGCTGAGAAAAAAGCCGAGGCTGAAAAGAAGACCCATCAACAGAAGATCGCGGACTGCGATCAAGCCATCCTTGAAAAGACAGCGGAACGAAAGAAACAATTGGCGGAGATAACGACCGAGTACGCCGAGGGTTATGAAGCCCTACGGCGGGCCGGCAAGAAAGTTGCGGTGGCCCAGGTCTTGGAAGACCAGACCTGCAGCGGCTGCTTCATGAAAGTGGCGCCCCAGATCATGAACGAGATCAACCGGAACCTCTCCATCCAGCGTTGCAACTGCGGGCGATATATATATCTGAAGGACTGATCCATTATGAGCGTCTCCACGGCCAAACGGGTATTGAGGATAGAGGCGGACGGCCTCCTTCGACTGCTGAAGAAGACTGGCAAGTCCTTCGATAGGGCCGTGAAGCTCATTCTTTCCTCCCACGGCCGCGTGGTGGTGACCGGCATGGGCAAGTCCGGATTGATCGGCGAAAAGATCGCGGCCACCCTTTCCTCGACTGGGACTCCTTCCTTCTTCATGAGTCCTGCCGAGGCCTTGCATGGCGATATGGGAAAAGCTGCGAAAGGGGATGTGGTCCTGGCCCTTTCCAACAGCGGCGAGACCGACGAATTGAAGACCCTTCTGCCCCATCTGAAGCGCATGGGCTGCAAGATCATCCTTTTTACTGGGAATCCTTCCGCTTACCTTTCGAATCTTTGCGATGTTTTCGTGGACGTGGGTGTCAAGAAGGAAGCCTGTCCCCTGAACCTATCCCCGACCGCCAGCACGACCGCCACCCTGGCCATGGGTGACGCTTTAGCCATCGCCTTGCTCGAGGAGCACGGCTTTACCGAGAAGGATTTCGCTCTTTTTCATCCCGGGGGGGAACTGGGCCGTCGACTGCAAATGAAGATATCCTCGATCATGCGCAAAGGAAGTCAGGTCCCCAAGGTTCCCCTGGAAGCTTCTTTCCCTAAGATCGTGCGTGAAATCAACGCAAAGAAGGTAGGCTCCACCTGTGTGGTGGACGCCAAAGGCCGGTTGACGGGCATCATCGTGGACGGAGACCTGAGACGGGCTCTTTTGAAGGATCCGGATATCCGCCGATGGAACGCTAGCAATCTCCGCACGCCCAAGCCCACGACCACTTCCGCCGATCTTTCCCTGGCCCATGCCCTTCAATTGATGGAAGAACGGGCCATATTTCAACTCATCATGGTGGACTCGAAAAAACGCCCGGTCGGAATGGTCCATTTGCATGACCTTCTCGGCCGGGGCCGGGTCAAGATCGTCTAATGGTCAAGCCCATGGGAATTCATAATATCAAGCTTCTTCTCACGGATGTGGATGGCATCCTGAACGACGGAAAGACCTACGCCGGGGTCAAGGAGGAGTATGTCCGTTTCGATATCCAGGATGGTATCGGACAAAAACTGGCCGAGTATGGGGGACTCCTTGTGGGGTGGATATCGGGACGTAACTCCAAACCGGTCGCGGCCCGGGCCAAGAAATTAAAGGTGCCCATCCTCTATCAGGGAAAATTAGACAAACTCACCATAGCCCGTCAGGTGTGCCGGAAATACGGGTACAGCCTTTCCCAGGTGGCCTACATGGGCGATGATCTGATCGACCTGCCATTATTGATCCAAGCGGGATGGTCCGCGACCGTTCCCAACGGCCGACCGGAAGTGAAAAGAGCGGTGGATTACGTTACCCACGCCCGAGGCGGGGACGGGGCCTTCCGGGAAGTGGTGGAGAAGATCCTGAAAAGCCAGGGAGTATGGATGAGGACCATCCATCTGTTCCATCAAGCCAATAACCACGCTCCCTCAAACCACAGTCTTTTCGGTTAATCCCTTTTGGCCCGCCCGCTGCAAAAACTCAAGAATGACCTCATTTATTTATTCGTGCGCACGGCCCTGGTTATTATCCCGAGTTTGCCGGCGCAACTGGCCGGTTTTTTCGGCAGGTCCTTCGGGGCTTTTTTTTTCCTCGCCATCCGAGGGGAACGGCGGCGGACCTTGGAAAGCATAAGGACGGCTTTTTCCGAGACCCTATCCGAAAAACAAAGGGTGGAGCTGGGCCGACAAGTTTGGACCCGGTTGGGACAGAATCTGTTTGAGACGATCCAATGGCGTCAATGGTCCCCTGAGAGAATTACCGCGCAGGTCGTTCGCGCTGATGGATGGGTGCATCTTCAGAAGGCCCTGGATAAAGGTAAAGGGGTTCTCCTGGTTTCCGGGCATTTGGGCCAATGGGAATTGATGGCCAACTATATATCCTCCCGGGTTCCGGTTTCGGCGGTGGCCCAAAACTTATACGATCCCCGTCTTGACTCGATCATGACCGATTTCCGGGAAAAGAAGCTGCGAGTGTCCATGATCAAGCGTGGAGTGGCCCTGCGTGGCATCATGGAGGCGTTGAAAGAGAATCGGGTCGTCATCGCTTTGGTGGACCAGGACACGGGAAAAGACGGAGTCTTTGTCCCATTTTTCGGTAAACAGGCATGGACCCAGTCGGGGGTGGCGCGCATCGCCCTCAAGACCGGCGCGGCCCTAGTCCCGGCTTTTGTTATCCGGGGAAAAGACGGTTGTTTCGAGTTCCACGCTGAAAAAGAGATAATTGGCCAGGAAACTGGGGACCGGGATAAGGATATTTTGGAAGGGGTCCGGCGGTATACTGAGGTGGTCGAGAAATATGTCCAGTCATATCCGGAACAATGGATGTGGATGCACCCTAGGTGGAAGACTCGACCAGAGGATGAGAAGTAACTAGCCGTGGGATGTGCCCTTGGACGCTAAGGCGTCCAAGGGGCGACCATCACTTTGTTTCTTTGCTTTTTTGATGTGACGGTCCGATGCATCCGCGTTGGAAAACGCGACCAACGGATGAGAAGTAATTGTGTTTTTAAATGAGTTTTAAGGAGTTGTCTTGAAGCGAAAAAAAACAAAACTTATCGAGGAAGAACCACTCCTGGAAGAGGGCCCTGTCCGGCAGGAGAATGTTCGTTCCAAACGTGTTTTTTGGATCATTGGGCTCGCAGTCGCTGGTATTGTGGGACTCTTTTTTGCCTTGAACAAAAATGGGGAAAAGGCACCCGGCGTTGAGGTGGTTTCACAAGGTGGGAACTCTCCGGACGCTGTCATTGAGGATTTCCATTTAGTTTCCACTGTCCAAGGCGAAAGACATTGGGAAATGTATTCCAACAAGGCCAGGCTTTATCAAAACCAAAAGGAGGCCTACGCTGACAACATCACTTGCCAGTATTACAAAAAAGGCAAGATCGCGTCGACCTTGACCGCGGACCAGGCTCAGATCAATACGGAAACCAACGCTACTTTAGCGGAGGGACATGTGGAATTGATCGTGGAAAACGGGTCCAAATTGGAGACGGAAAAACTTTCCTGGGACCAGGACACCGACCAGATTAAAACCGACGGCCGGGTCCATATCTACAAGGGTGCGGATGAAATCACGGCCATCGGCCTAGTTGCGGACACCCAACTCAATAACATCCAGTTCATGAAGGATGTCAAAACGCAAGTGCGGGATACCCATGAGGTCGAGACATTCAGTGAACCCAAGAAATTTTAAAAAACTCACGGTCTTGATCGGACTAATACTGGCCGCCGGGAAGCTCGGGGCCTATGAGATCAAGGAACATAAAAACGTTTCCTCCCGCAAACCGGTCGCGATTTCGGCCAATCAGCTTTTGTTCAACCGCTTCTTGAGCATGACCCTGTTCAAGGGCAACGTGAAGGCCATCCATGATCAGGTAACATTGACTGCCAAGGAACTCAGGGCTTTCGAGAATAACCGGGAAGCCACCGCCGAGGGGCACGTGATCGTGATCGACCCCAGCTCAGGCATGACCCTGACTTGCGGCAACCTGGAATACCAAGATTTGATGGACTTGATGACGGCCCATGATCACCCTCTTCTCACGGCGCAGGATGAAAATGGCAAGCCTTTGACCATTCAGGGAAGACAGATCGAATTGGATTCGGAGAACAAGACGGCGGTCATCAATCAGAATGTGAAGATCATCCATGACGACGGGGAAGCAGACGCGCAGAAGGCGACTTATCTTTCCAGGGAGGACAAATTCATCCTGGAAGACGATCCCAAGGTTATAACCTCGACTGGGGACCTTCAAGGACGCCGGATCACCACAAACCTGGGCTTGAATCGAAGTATCCTGGTCGAGGGTTTGGCGGAAGCCACCTTTTACCCCCATGGCAAGTCGGTTTCCGATAATATAAGTAATTCCAAGGGGACAAGCCAGGTTATGGGTGGAGGAAAATCCGGGAGCGATTCTTCAGGGAATGTTTCTATAGGCGGTTCATCGAGCGCTACGAGTAGCGGATCGAATCCAAACACCACTCCCACTCCGCCTCCCGGCAATGGAATATTTCCAGCTGGATATCAAGGGCCGCCGCGTCATTAATACCGTCGTAAGGATTAGCATGAAAATACTGAGAACCCAAAATCTTGTAAAAACTTACAATAAAAAGAAGGTTGTTGACCACGTCTCCATCGAGGTCCATCAGGGCGAAGTAGTCGGACTACTGGGGCCCAATGGGGCCGGCAAGACCACGACCTTTTACATGACCACAGGTTTCATCGCTCCTAATTCGGGCGAGGTTTTTTTTGAGGAAGAGGGCCAGGTACACGATATTACCCAGCTGCCCATGTATCGCCGGGCCAGGATGGGAATCGCCTACCTTCCTCAAGAGCCTTCCATTTTCCGGAAACTAACGGTCGAGGAAAATCTAATGGCTATACTGGAACTCACGCCCCTTTCCCCAGTGGATCGGGAGACCAAGTTGAGGGAATTGTTGGAAGAGTTGAAAGTCTCCCATTTAGCCAAACAAAAGGCCTATACGCTCTCTGGCGGCGAGAGACGCCGGGTGGAGATCGCCCGGGCCCTGGTCCTTCAACCCCATTTCATCCTGTTGGATGAACCTTTCGTTGGTATTGATCCGATCGCGGTGCAGGATATCCAGGGTATCATTCGATTCCTCAAGAAGAAGAAGATCGGCATCCTCATCACCGACCATAATGTTCGGGAAACCCTCTCGATCGTGGATCGAGCCTATATCATGTTCGAGGGGAAGATACTTCTCTCAGGAACGGCCGCTAAGCTCGCTTCCAATAAGAGGGCGCGTGAGATCTATCTGGGCGAGCGGTTCACACTTAAATAATGCCAGGAGCATTCCGATCGCATCCCCCCTTAAGGAATTGACAGGCATCAAGGGTTTTAACGACCGCGCTGTGAGGCCCATCTGTCGTTTGTTGACCCAATCCAAGATAGGCCCGAACTGGGTCACTCTTTTTGGCGTCCTGGTTACTTGTGGTGTGCCGTTGATGATGGTCCAGGGTCATTGGATGGGAGCGGGTTTATGGCTTCTGGCCGCTGGTTTTTTTGATATTCTGGACGGTTCTCTGGCGAGATTCGCGGGCAAGAAAAGCAAATTCGGGGCCTTTTGGGATTCCACATTGGACCGGATCTCGGAGGCCGTCGTTTTTGGCGGATTTATATTGTATTATTATCAACACCAACAATTGTGGGAACTTCAACTGGCGTTCAGCGTCTCAATATTAGCCTTCCTCGTGTCCTATACCCGAGCCAGGGCGGAAGGTTTGGGGATCGATTGTGAAGTGGGTGTTCTGGCCCGTCCTGGAAGGGTTTTGCTATTATCTTTCGGGTTTCTTGCCTCGTGTCCGACCTTAGCGCTGGGGGTGGTGGGGGTTCTAACGCTGATCACCGTGGTCCAAAGAGTCGTCAGGGTTTGGGTGAAAAGTAAAGCATTGAAAAGCTGAAAAGACATTATCTGTTGGAGGTATCCCTAATTATGCCAAAGATTCGAGTGGCCTTGGTGGGTGTGGGGTGTTGCGCCTCATCCCTCGTGCAGGGCGTGCGCTATTACCATGACGCCGAGGAAGAAGGTTTCGTCCCAGGGCTCATGCATGTGAGATTGGGTGAATACCATGTGGGCGACATCGAATTTTCCTGCGCTTTCGACGTGGATTCCAACAAGGTCGGCAAGGATCTGGGAGAGGCCATCTTCACGCCTATCAACAATACCATCAAGTTCTGCGATGTCCCGGCTCTAGGGGTCAAGGTCTATCGGGGCCCCACTTTGGACGGTCTGGGCAAATATTATCGGGAAGTGGTGACCGAGTCCGCCGACAAACCGGTGGATGTGGCGAAGATATTAAAAGAGACCAAAACCGATGTCCTGGTCAATTATCTGCCCGTGGGCAGCGAGGAAGCGGGGAAGTTCTACGCGAACGAGGCCATCAAGGCCGGGGTCGGGATGGTCAATTGCATGCCGGTTTTCATCGCGTCCAATCCCGCCTGGGCGAAAAAATTCGAACAAGCCGGCTTGCCGGTCCTGGGCGATGACATCAAGGCCCAGGTGGGGGCTACCATTACCCACCGGATCCTGTCCAAGATGTTCTCCGACCGCGGGGTCATGTTGGAACGCACTTCCCAGTTGAATTTTGGAGGCAATATGGACTTCAAGAACATGCTGGAACGCGACCGATTGGAATCCAAGAAGATCTCCAAGACGGGCGCGGTGGTCAGCCAATTGTCCCATCCGATCGATCCCCAGAACATCTATATCGGTCCCTCCGACTATGTGCCATGGCTTCAGGACCGTAAATGGGCCCATATCCGCCTGGAAGGAAAGCAGTTCGGGGACGTCCCGGTCACCCTGGAACTCAAACTCGAGGTTTGGGATTCGCCCAATAGCGCGGGGGTCGCCATCGACGCGATCCGTTGCTGCAAGATGGCCCTGGATTGCAAGCTGGCTGGAACGATCGAAGGGCCTTCCTCTTATTTCTTCAAAACCCCTCCGGTGCAGTATTCCGATTCGGAAGCCCACGAATTGGTGGAAAGCTTCATCTCGAAGTACTCCAAGGCGGGTCACCCGATCAAGATCCGGTGAGAGCCATTCGAACGAACGAGCCCGGGCGAGTCCCGGGCTTTTTTTTTAGGCCAGGGCCCATGTTAAAGAAAACGGCTTATTTTTTTTGTTTTATGACCATCTTTTTTTCCGCCCATTCCCTTTGGGCTTGGGGATCGGAAGGCCACAAGACAATCGCTCTCATCGCTTGGACCCGTTTGGGACCGCAAGCCAAGTCGACGGTACACGAGTTACTTGGGCCCGGGGAGAGCATGGAATCAGTCGCTTCTTGGGCCGACCACATCGAAAAAGAACGTCCTGAGACCGCGTCCTGGCATTACATCAATCTGAGTGTTCGTCAACCCGTGGGCGAGTTCGATCTGTCAGATGCCTGTAAGGATCATGATTGTGTTGTGGACCAGATCGACAAGGACATGGGGATCCTGAAGGCTTCTTTTGTCTCCAAAAGGGATAAAAGGGAAGCCTTGAAGTTCTTGATCCATTTTGTTGGGGATCTACACCAACCCCTTCATTGCGCGGATGACCATGATCGGGGAGGCAACGAAAAATGGTTCCGTTATTACACGACTGGATCCCGCCGAAGATATGAATGGGTCAATTTCCACGCCTTTTGGGACAATCTGCTACAGACCCATGGAGGAGGGGATCCCAAGGCCCTGGCCCGCGCATTGGAACGAAAGATCAGTACCAATGATGAGAAAGAATGGGAAAAAGGTAAAGCTTCCGATTGGGCGTTGGAATCCTACACTATCGCCAGGGATGATCTCTATGCCGATCTCCCTGAGGGGCCGCTTCTTGAGAAGAATCATTGGGGAAGGGACTTGCCTGAGGAATATTACTCGGACAAGATGAAAATCATCATGTTCCGGCAGTTGGAAAAAGCCGGGGTGCGTCTCGCTTACCTTTTGAACGCTCTTTTCGAAGGAAAAAGCGATCCTTTGGTTTTCCCATAAGGGGCGAAGCGCCTCTTGCTCCATGAAACAATAATGAGGGAAACATCAGCGAGTTGGGGTTGAAAAAACTATCGAGGTTCTATGCTCAAGGTCAACACGGCGATCGAGAATGTCACCCTTTACGATGGGGTCAAGGACCAACCTATCCTCGAAGCCACCATTCTCATATCAGGCGAGAAAATATACTACGCCGGGCCTCATACCAAGGCTCCGCTCTATGAAGCTGGGGAGGTTTTCCATGCGAAAGGCTTATTCGCCTTACCGGGACTGATCGATCTGCATGTCCATGGGCTTGTGGACGAAGGGACCCTTCTGAGCTTTCTCCAAAACGGTATCACCACCATCCGGGATCTGGCCAGCGACGTTTTTGACGCCTTAGAATGGAAAGCCAAGGAAAAATCCGGCTTGTTGCAATCACCCAGGCTTTTTGTCTCAGGCCCGGTCCTGACCTGCCCCATGGGTTATCCCCAGAATGTTTGGGGACCGCAGATTTCCATGACGCTCCAGGGACGTTATCAGGCTCAGGATAAGGTCCAAAAACTCGCCGGGATGGGGATGGATATCGTCAAGATCGGTATGGAGCATGAGCTGGGACCCTGTCTTTCCGATACCGAAGTGGGAGGGATCGTCTCGGCGGCCCACGCTCTGGGCAAAAGGGTCACCGCCCATATCACCAGCGAGGAAGATTTCGAGATCTGCGTCAAACACGGGGTGGATGAGCTAGCCCATATGCCGGCCCGGGAAGTATCGGACGATCTGTGGAAGGAAGCGGTGAAGAAAAAGACGCTCATCCTGCCGACCCTTCATGCCCATGCCGGTTGGGCCGAGGAATGGAAACGCCGGTCCGACCATCCCTTCGGCCAGACCTGTCGTCATGGTTTCAAGGAAGGCCACAAACAGGCCAAGAAGAATCTGGAAAAATTCCTGGGATTGGGCGGGAAAGTCGCCTATGGGACCGACGCGGGTAATCCCCACATGCCTTTCGGTGTCTCGGTGAAGGAGTGGAAGGACCTTCAGGAAAGCGGGATGAGCCCGATCCAGTGCCTGAAGATGGCCACCTCCCAGGCCGCCCAAGTTTTGGGCGTACAGGATAAATTAGGGAGCGTGGAAAAAGGAAAGTGGGCGGATCTGGTCCTCTATCAATTCGATCCATTGCGCAGTCCTGAGAATTTCAGAACCATTCAAAGGGTTTATAAGGGAGGCAAGGCCACTCCCTCGGGTACGCTGGAATTCCCCAAACCCTTCGATCTGGACTATTGGATCAAACAATGGGAAAGGACCAAGTTCAAGAAAAACTGGGAAAGCGCCGATTGAACAGGGAGGTTTAGGGTTTCCTTCCCGAATTAATTGGTGTATTACTTCTTACGACCAAAAAAGGTATAATTCTTGCAATAGGCACTAACAGACGGGTGGCATGGATTATGCGCCAGCAATTCGGGATGAACCAAAAGATGCAGCAACGGATGATCATGACTCCGATGCTGCAACAAGCCATGAAGATCCTCCAACTCTCGACGTTAGAACTCAAGGAATGGGTCGAGAAGGAAATGGTCGAGAATCCTGTCCTGGAAGAGGATAACGAGGAAGCGCCCTCCGAAACCCCGACCGACAAGTTATCCCCTGGGCCCGTCGGTGAGGCTCCCCCTGACGAGATCCCCACCTCGGACGCTGAACTATCATTCGATAAACTCCGGCAAACCCATCAAACCGACCTGGTCGAGCACATCAAGGATGGGGACCGCTTTCAAAAGGACACCTGGGAACTCTATAGCGAAGGACAGGATTACGGCGAGTCCAGCGATGGGGCTTATGGAGGAAACGAGAACTCACAGGCCGAACAGGAAAGACGGGATTTTTTCGAGGCCTCCATCACCCGGGCCCAAACCCTTGCGGAAAGTTTGGAATGGCAGCTTCTTCTGGTGGCCCATGACGAGGAGGACAAAACCCTTGGCAAGGTCATCATCGGCAACTTGGATGAGAACGGTTATTTAACCGATACCCCGGAGAATATCGCCCGATTCCAGGGGATTTCTCTGGAGCGAGCCGAAAAAATGCTTTCGATCATTCAAGGATTCGAACCGGTCGGGGTCGGGGCGAGGGACCTGAGAGAGTGCCTGCTTCTTCAATTGGAAAACCGGATTGGGGAACTAGCGCAGAAGGCTTATCGGGTCGTTCATGACCATTTCGAGGACATGGAAAAAAAGCGTTATCCTGTCATCACCCGCAACCTGGATTGCAGCAACGAGCAATTGAAGGAGATCCTGGAATATATTGCCACCTTGGAGCCCAAGCCGGGCCGATCCTTCGAAAGCGAGGGAACCAAGTATATCACCCCGGACGTGAGCGTCCGGTTCATCGATGGGGATTATGTGGTGGTATTGAACGATGAGCCGGTGCCGCGCCTGCGTATTTCCTCTTATTACCGTAGGTTGATGAAGGATAAGTCCGTCTTGAACGGGAAAGAAACCAAGAAGTTCCTGGAGAACAAGATCCAATCGGCCCTATGGCTCATTAAAAATATCGAGCAAAGACGCAAGACCATTTTCCGGGTCACAGAGGCCATTTTCCGGATCCAACGGGATTTTCTCGATACGGGCATCAGCGCCCTCAAACCCCTCACCCTCAAACAAGTGGCCGATATCATTGGCATGCACGAGTCGACGGTGAGCCGGGTGACTACCCATAAATATGTCCAGACTCCCCGCGGCTTGTTCGAGTTGAAATTCTTTTTCACGAGCGGATTGGAATCTTCCGACGGAATGGATGTGTCCTCGCTCTCGGTGAAGGAAAAGATCAAGGATATGGTATCCAACGAATCCAACCAGAAACCATTATCGGACCAGAAGATCATGCAGATGCTCAACGAACAAGGACTCTCCATCGCCCGACGCACCATCGCGAAATACCGGGAGGAATTGCGTATCCCGACCGCGTCCCAGCGCCGAAAACTTTGACAAGGACCGAAGTGGGTTTGTCAGTCTGATGGTCGACCGAAACCAAGGGCAAATCGCTAAAATCCGCCAATAACCAAAAATTGACAGAGGGTCCCCATTAATTGACAACCGGTTTTGGCGGATTGACTTCCAATGGTCGAATGTTAGAATAACTCCTCGTTTTAAAGCCTTTGTTTTTCATCAAAAAACGCGGGGGCCCCATTGTTCCGTAAAAATAACACACCCATGAATATCCTCATCACCAGCCGGCATGAAAGCCTCAGTGACGGCTTGAAAGAGCACATCGAGGGGAAGATCCGCCGTGTGGAACGCTACCTGGGGGCGATCAAGGAGGCCCATGTCATACTGACCTTTGAGAAGAACATCCATATCTGCGAGGTCAATCTCCATTCCACGGACCTTCAAACCAGCGCCAAGGCCACTTCCCGGGACATGTACCAATCCATCGACGCGGCCCTGACCCGCCTGGAAAAACAGGCGAAGAAACACAAGGAAAAGAAAGAGGATCGATATCGACCCAAGGGTGAAAAGGCTCAGGCGGTGGTCCACGGGCTCATTCCCAACCCGACGGAGGGTGAGGCTCACAAGGTCATCAAATCAAAAAAATACGCGGTCAAACCCATGAGCGTGGAGGAGGCGGCGATGCAGCTCTCGACCTCCAAGGATGAGTTCCTGGTATTCCTGGATTCGGAGATGGACAAGACCTGCGTGGTTTACAAACGGAAGGATAATCATATCGGGTTGATCGAACCCGAGTTTTGAGCCGAGACTTAGAATAGGGCAGCACCAATACTCTGAACATACCGTGATACACGGGGAGGAAAGCGAATGCAGATCATGGATTTTTTAACCGTTGACGCCATCAAGATGTCCCTGGAATCCAAGACCAAGAAGGATGTTATCAAGGAACTGGTCGACCTGCTGGTGAAGAACGGCAAGGTAAAGGATAAGAAAAAGATGGTCCAAACCCTGTTGGAAAGGGAAGAGCTGGGATCCACCGGTATCGGCCAGGGGATCGCCATTCCCCACGGCAAATCGGACACGGTTTCGGACCTGTCGGCGGCTTTTGGTCTCTCCCCGGATGGGATTAGTTTCGAATCCCTGGACGGGGAACCGGTCAATATCTTCTTCCTGCTGGTGGCCCCGGAAGGAGCCGCGGGAGCCCATCTGAAGGCCCTGGCCCGCATCTCCAGCCTCCTCAAGGACAAGTATTTCCGCAAGTCCCTGCTCGGCGCCAAGACCCCTGAGGATGTGATCAAGATCATCCAAGAGGAAGAGAAGCTCAAGCACTGAAGAGCGGAAGGCCTCCTGATCCGTCCCCATGCATTCTCCTTTATTCGGTAAACCGGAAGCCGTTCGACCCTGAACGTGGATCCTAAAATTTGAGGGGGCGTCATCGATGAAAAAAATCTCCGTTGAGGCTTTTTTCCAGCAGGCCAAGGAGCGGCTACGACTTTCCCCCCTGGTCGAGGAAGGGATGCCCGACCGATTCATCGTGAGTGTCGACATCAACCGCATGGGCATGGCCCTGACCGGATACCTGAAGTGGTTCCCCTATGAGAGGCTCCAGGTCCTGGGCAAGACCGAGATCCATTACCTGGCCACCCTGAAGCCCGCCCAGCGCCGGCAGATCTTCAAGACCCTCCTTTCTTACAGGCTTCCTTGTATCGTGGTGACCCACAAGATGAAGCCCCCGGCTGAATTGGTGGCCGAGGCCCGTCGGGAGAAAACACCCCTCTTCACCACGCCCACACCTACCACCAAGTTCGTCTCCGAGATCTCGGTGTTCCTGGAAGAGGAATTCGCCCCGGAGACCACCATTCACGGGACATTGCTCGATGTTTACGGCGTGGGCGTCCTGATCCTGGGCAACTCGGGCATTGGAAAAAGCGAGTGCGCGTTGGACCTGGTGGAGCGGGGGCATCGGCTGGTCGCTGATGACCTTGTCTACATCAAGCGCCTTCCCCAGCGCATCCTGATGGGGTCCCGGTCGGAGATCATCAAACATCACATGGAGATCAGGGGGTTGGGGATCATCAATATCGAGAGCCTATTCGGGGTGGGAGCCATTCGCGACAAGAAACGCATCGAGCTGGTGATCCGGCTGGAGGAATGGGACAACAAAAAGGAATATGATCGGATCGGCCTGACGCCCTCCTCACACAAGATCTTCGACGTGGATATCCCGACCTTCCTCATCCCTGTCCGACCCGGCCGGAACCTGGCCGTCATCATCGAGGTCGCCGCCATGAACCACCGCCTGATGAAGCTGGGCTATTTCTCAGCCCAGGAGTTCTCGGATCGGGTCAGCCGGATCATGGTGGAGGAATCGGCCAAGAAAACCCGGACCAAGGGGATCGAGGGATGATCCGTTTCCGCTGGCTATATCCAGGTATGCGATTGAAACGTTGGTTCATCCTCATGGCCCTGGCCGTGGTGGTGTTGGTTGTGGGTTTCTCCGGGGTCATGAGCCAGCATACGATGGGGATCCATTACAACCCGCCCGTCATCCAGGAATTGGGCGACCATCTTAAGCACCTGAAGTTCATCGACTTTTTCCTGATCCTCCTGGCTATCGCCGCCCTGGTGTTGGCCGTCCGCCGGGCCATCTACGCCATCCTGACCATCCTGATCCCGGCCCAGGAAAAGGATTTCGTCGATATCGCTTATAACCGCATCCGATTGAAAAGGGGCCCCCGGATCGTGGCGGTGGGGGGCGGCACGGGGCTTCCCAGCGTCCTTTCCTCCCTCAAACATTACACCAGCAACCTGTCGGCGGTGGTGACGGTGGCCGATGATGGAGGCAGTTCGGGCCGATTGCGCAAGGATTTCGGCACGCCCCCGCCCGGCGACATCCGCAACTGCATCGTGGCGCTGGCGGACCAGGAAACCCTCCTGAACGAGTTGTTCCAGTACCGGTTCAAGAGCCATGGGGACCTGAAGGGACACAGCTTCGGCAATCTTTTCATCACGGTCATGCGGGAGATCACGGGCGATTTTGGACGGGCGGTGGAGGAGTCCAGCAAGGTGCTCTCGACCCGGGGAACGGTCCTGCCGGTGACCTTCGATCCCATGACCCTCCAGGCCAAATTGAAGAACGGCAAGGTCATCACGGGGGAATCCAGCATTCCCTTGGGGAAATCGGCGATCGATCGGGTCATGCTCCGCAAAAAAGTCAGGCCCAATAAGGATGTTTTAAGGGCCATCCTGGACGCGGACGCGGTCGTGCTGGGTCCGGGAAGCCTATTCACCAGCGTCATCCCCAATCTCCTGATCCCGGAGGTGGCCGAGACCATCGCCTTGTCCCGGGCCATCAAGATCTATGTGTGCAACATCATGACCCAGCCTGGCGAGACCGATCATTACAAGGTCTCGGATCACGTCAAGGCCCTGCTCAGGCATACAGGCCCGAACTTCATCCATTACGTCATCGCCAACAAGGAGAAAGTACCGCCCTCCCTGTTAAAAAGGTATCTGGCTTTCCAACAGGAACCGGTTGAGGTGGATGACGATGAGGTCGAGGCGACCGGAGTCAAGTTGGTAAAGGCCAACCTCCTTTATCGGGAGGATTATGTGCGTCATAGTCCGGAAAAATTGGGAAGGGCCATCATCCGGCGTTTGGTCATTTAATCGGATTCTGGGGAAAGGAAAACTATGTTCGGTATCGTCGTCGCCACCCACGGGGAATTAGGCAATTCGCTCATCGAGACCCTTCGCATGATCCTGGGAGAGAATCCCGGGATGACATCTGTAACCCTTGAGGCCGAGGATTCCATGGAGACTTTCCAGACCAAACTGGAAGGGGCTTTGAAAAAGGTGGATCCGGATGGTTTGGGTACGTTCTTTTTGGTGGATATGCTGGGCGGAACGCCTTTCAACGTCTCCATCCAGTTGGCACGGACAGCCAAGGCCAAGGTCATCACGGGGGTCAATCTTCCTATGCTGATCACGGCGGTCTCCCACCAAGGCGAGCCGGATTTCGATTCCCTGGCGGCGAAGATCCAAAAAGCGACCCAAGAAAGCATCCTCACCTCCGATGATCTTTTTAAATCGGGACGATAAGGAAAAAGAACCATGGATATCCAACTCATCCGCATCGACGACCGGCTTATCCACGGACAGGTAGTGGTGGGCTGGGTCAAGGCGCTGAACATCAAGCATCTGGTCGTCGTGAATGACGCCATCGCGGTGAACAATATGCAAAAGACCCTGATGGAAATGGCCGTCCCGACGGACTTGAAAGTGAGCTTCCTGACCAAGGAACAGGCGGTCGAGGCGGCCCACCATTCGGAATCCAAGGACCACGCCCTCTTGCTATTCTCCAATCCGACGGATGTGGCGGTTTTCATCAAGAAAGGCCCGCCGTTCGCCTCGGTGAACGTGGGGGGGATGCATTTTTGCGACGGGAAAAAACAGGTCGCCAAGACGGTCTGTGTGGACGAACAGGACCTGCAAGCCTTCAAAGAGCTAAAACAGATGGGTATCGAGTTGGAAGTCAGGGCTGTCCCGGGGGATACGAAGGAGCCCTTGGAAAAGTTCCTGCCTGATCTCAAGTGAATGGCCGCCTGGTCGGGTTTTTCAAGGCGTGGGCGAGGATGGGATTTAGCTGGAATGTTGTATAAACCAAAGGGCCTGGCGCCCAATAAGATCCGAGGGAGATCATGAGAAAAGTCACTTTCATTTTTGGCGTTCACAACCATCAACCGGTGGGCAACTTCGGGATGGTCTTCGAGGCGCTTTTCAAACAATCTTACGAGCCATTCCTTTATATCCTTCACCGCCACCCCAAGGTGAAGTGCTCTTTCCATATCACCGGTCCTTTGCTGGAATGGCTGGAAGAGAACCGCCCGGAGTATTTCAAGATGCTCAAGGAAATGTCCGACCGGGGGCAGGTGGAGTTCTTCACCGGAGGGATGTATGAGCCTATCCTGGCCGTCCTGCCGGATCGGGACAAACTGGGGCAGATCCGCTTGATGACCGAGACCCTGACCCGCAAGTTCAAGACCAAGGTCCAGGGTATGTGGACAGCCGAAAGGGTCTGGGAACCCCATTTGACCAAATCCCTGGCCGAGGCCGGGGTGAAGTATATCGTCATGGATGACGCCCATTTCAAGTCGGTAGGGCTCCGGGAAGACCAGACCTTCGGCTATTACCTGATGGAAGAACAGGGAGCGATCTGCGGGGTGTTCCCCATTTCGGAAAAGATGCGCTACCTGTCGCCTTTCCGTTCGGTGGAGGAGAATATCCAGTACCTGCAGTCCGTGGCCACCGAGGAAGGGGACCGATGCGTAGTGCTGATGGACGATGGTGAGAAGTTCGGGGGATGGCCCGATACCTTCAAGTGGGTCTACGAGGAAGGCTGGCTGGAAAAATTCTTCACCGCGCTGGAACAGAACGAGTCCTGGCTGAAAAGCTCGACCTTCGCCGAATATACCGATTCCCATGCCCCCCTGGGGATGATCAGCCTGCCCACCGGGTCCTACACCGAGATGGGGGAGTGGTCCCTTCCCGCCGAGGCCTCGGAGGAATATACCCGGATCCGGCACGATGTCCAAAACCGAGGAGAGATGTCCCGCTTTGAGCGGTTCCTGAAAGGCGGGTTTTGGCGCAACTTTTTGGCCAAATACGCCGAGAGCAATCAGATCCATAAAAAAATGCTCTGGGTTTCCGATAAGGTGGAGCGGGCGGCCCAAGAGGTCGGTGAAAAGTCGACCGCTAAGGCGAAGGCCGCCTTGACCGAAGCCCGGAAAGCCCTCTATCGGGGCCAGTGCAATTGCGCCTACTGGCATGGCGTGTTCGGGGGATTGTACCTGAACCATTTGCGTTTCGCCCTCTACCGCCAGCTCATCGAGGCCGAGAAATTGGCCGACGCGCTCCTGCCGGCCATCCCGAAAGGCATCCGGGCCACGACGACCGATTTCAACAAGGATGGGAAGGACGAGGTGGTGGTGGAAACCGAAGGGTACCACGCCATCCTGGAGCCTGCCTTGGGCGGGTCCCTTTGTGAATTGGACTACTTGAAACATCCCATCAACCTGATGGATACCCTGACCCGCCGCAAAGAGGCTTACCATAGCAAATTGTTGGAAGCGGCCCATCAAAACCATGGGGGTGGGGGAGTGGCCAGCATCCATGACCTGGTGAGATCCAAGGAACCGGGACTGGAACACAAACTTTTTTATGACCGGGACCGCCGCTTGAGTCTGGTGGACCGTTTCCTGCCCATTGGGACCACGGTGGGAGACCTTTGGGGAGCCAAGTACCGAGAGATGTCGGACGCCCCGAACGGGGAATTCTCGGTCAAGCTGGCGGAGCCCAAACGAAAAGGCCAACCCCTTCAGGTGTCCTTGACCAAGGACCTGACGGTGGACGGGGCCCGGGTCGCGTTCGTCAAGGAATTATCCTTCCAACCGGGTGATTTCAATCTGACGACCGATTACCGCATGAAGAATCTGGGTGATCGGGAACTGCGTTTCCTGTGGATGACCGAATGGAACCTGACCCTCCTGGCCGGCGACGCGCCCGACCGGAACTATTTCGTGAAGGGTCGGGAATTATCCCAGCCCCGCCTGAACAGCATGGGCGAGGAAGGCGATGTCACCGAAATGGGCATGAGGGACGGCTGGCTGGAGGTGGAAGTGAACTTCCAAGCCTCAAAGCCAGCGAAATTCTGGCGCTATCCCGTCGAGACCATCTCCCAGTCGGAGGGTGGTTTTGAGAGGGTCTACCAGGGTTCCTGCCTTCTGCTGGGCTATGAGATCACCTTGAAGCCAGGGGAATCGACCCGGGCCTCGGTCACCACCCAATTGAACCCCTTCAAGGAGCCCAAGAAAAAATGATGCACGATTGGTTCCTTTTATCCCTGGTCCTGGCTTTATTGAGCCTGGACATTTCAGCGGTAGGCCAGTTCATGGTCGCCCGTCCCATCGTGGTGGGACCGGTGATCGGAATGCTCACGGGGCATTTCGAGCTGGGATTGGGCATGGGGGCTTTGATCGAGTTGATCTGGATCGGCGATGTACCGGTCGGGGCGCACCTGCCGCTGGACCTTTGTGTCCTTTCTGGCGTTGCGGTGGCTTTCGCTTCCGAGCTCACTACCGCCAAATACCCGCCCGAGGCGGCCATGACCTACGCCATCGGGGTGGCCATCCCTCTCGCGGCCTTGAGCACGCAGGTCGAGATACTCCTTCGTAAATTCCATGTCCGCTGGGTTCATTTCGCCCAGCGTATGGCCCTGAACAACCATCTCAAGACCTTCGAGTGGATCAACCTGGTGGTCATCCTGGAGCTTTTCCTGAAGGGTTTCCTCATGGCCGTTCTGGGGCTGACCCTGGCCCATTTCAGCGCCGGGCTATTTCAAATGTTCCCCGCCAAGGTCATCGAGGGGCTCTATTACGCCCACTGGCTGCTGCTGGCCCTGGGGTGTTCGGCGGTCATCGACCTGGTGGTGGAGAAGAAGAATTTCCTTTTCCTGGTCCTTTCGGTCGCCTCCATCTTGTGCCTGGCCTTGATCGGACAGGTCCAAGGGATCTGGCTGGTCACTTTGGTCCTGATGGCCGGGCTGATCATCACGCTTTTCTTCCTCGGAAAAGGTGAGAACGCATGACGCCCGAAGAAAAGATACCCGAACTCCCTCGCTTGACCTTCCTGGACCTGGCCTCGGCCTTCCTGCGGACCCTCTTCCTGCAGGCGGTCTGGAACTTTGAACGGTACCTGAGCTTTGGTTTCGCCCTGGTATTGGTGCCAGTCTTGCGCAGGATCTATCCCAGGGAGGAAAGAGGGGAAGCCTTGTCCCGGCATATGGAATATTTCAACACCCATCCCTTCATGGCCTCTTTCATCCTGGGCGCGGTCATCCGCATGGAAGAGGAACGACAACAATTGCCCAAGGCCAAGCAGAAGCAAAAAGAGGAGGAGATCAGCGCCCTGAAGGTCGGCATGATGGGTCCCCTGGCCGCCATCGGGGATAATTTTTTCTGGGCCACCCTGCGCCCCTACTGCGGCCTGATGGCCGTGGTGTTGGTGATGTCCCAGGCCTTCCAGCCCAAGGGCTACGCCTGGATCATCCCCGTCCTGTTCCTGCTGGTATTCAACGCGACCCATCTGGGTATCCGCCTGATGGGGTTCCTCCAGGGCTACCGCAAAGGGGACCAGGTGGTCCTGGCCATCCGGCGCTACGGTCTTCAGGAGGCCATTCGGGGGCTGAAACTGGCGACCCTGTTGCTCCTGTCGGTCCTCATCGTTTTTGTGAACCTGGCAGACCTGGAGAAGGGGCCGAGTTTATTCATTCTTAGGCTGATCTTTTTCACCGCGATCGTGGGGCTTTTCACCTTTGCGCTGCACCGGAAGATCAGTCCAAGTCAGATGTTCTACGCCGTGGTCTTGTTCGCGCTCATGCTGGCCTTTTGGCCGGACCTGAGCGCTTCGCCCGTGATCTTGAGCGGGCACGCGCCGGCGGATGGATTCATCCATCCCCTGGCTATGCTAAAGTAGAAGGGAAAACAATGAAACTCAGCGAAAAATTGACCGTCATCAACAAATTGGGACTCCATTTGAGGGCCGCCGCCGAACTGGTGAAAGTGGCCAACAAGTTCAAATGCCAGATCACTATCCATCATGGCGTCCAGAACGTGAACGCCAAGAGCCTGATGGGCCTGATGACCCTGGCCGCGGCCAAGGGGACGGAGATGGAATTCTCGGCCGACGGGGAGGACGCCAAGGAAGCCCTGGCGGCGCTGAAACAGCTGTTGGCCCATAAATTCGGGGAGAAGGAATAGAAGTTCACCAGGAAGCGGTCAGTCATTCAAAGGAGTCGTTCATGGCGGAGAAAATCTTCAATGGGGTCCCGGCCTCCGGCGGTATCGCCATCGGGCCAGCTTATCTTTATCACCCCCTGGGCATCTCCTTCGCCCGACGCAGCCTCAAAGCCGAGGAAGTGCCCGATGAGTTGAAGCGATTCCGGGAAGCCCTGGACAAGACCCGCGACCAGATCTCCGAGCTGGAAGAGAAAATGAAGGAGAAACTGGGGGAAGAGCACGCCGCCATCTTCCAGGCCCACCAAGTGGTGTTGGATGACCCCCTTTTCGTCGAGGAGATACCCGACGCCATTCAGAAGAGGCGTTTGAACGCCGAGCATCTTTTGTACGAGGCCCTGGAGAAGTTCCAGACCCTCATCGCCACCATCGACGACGCCTATTTCCGCGAGAGGGGTGGGGACATCCAGGACGTGGGCGACCGGGTCCTGAGGAACCTCACGGGCGGGGATAAGGACCAATTTAAAAAACTGGACAGGGAAGTCATCATCATCGCCGCCGACCTGGCACCCTCCGACACCGCCAATCTGCCTCCGGACCGGGTCAAGGGCTTTTCCACCGACGTAGGGGGCCGGACTTCCCACGTGGCCATCGTGGCCCGATCCCTGGGACTGCCCGCCGTCGTCGGCATGCAGACCCTGACCAACGAGGTCCAGGATGGGGATCTGATCATCGTGGACGGCAACAAGGGACTGGTGGTCGTCAACCCCAATCCCCAGACCCTGAAACAGTACCACCGGCTCAAGGAAAGCTACGAGGCTTTCCAGAAAAGCCTGGAGGAGCTTCGTGCCCTTCCCGCCTCCACGCCGGACGGCCGGCCCATCACCCTGGCGGCCAATATCGAGATACCGCTGGAACTGGATGAGGTCTTCAAGCACGGCGCCGAGGGCATCGGATTGTACCGCACCGAATTCCTTTTCATGAACCGGGAGACCAGCCCCACTGAGGAAGAGCAGTTCGAAGCCTACAAGCAATTGGCCACCAAGACCGGGGTCAGCCCGGCCATCATCCGCACACTGGATCTGGGCGGGGATAAGTTCCTCAACCATGTCAATCCCCTGCATGAGAGCAACCCCTTCCTGGGTTTACGCGCCATCCGCCTGTGCCTGAAGAAACCGGAATTTTTCAAGATCCAGCTCCGGGCCATCCTGCGGGCCTCCGTGCATGGTCCTCTCAAGATGATGTTCCCCATGATCTCCACCCTGGACGAGGTGCGGCAAACCAAGGCCCTGCTTTTGGAATGCAAGGAAGAACTGCGCAAGGAAGGGGAAATGTTCCGTGACCAGCTGGAAGTAGGGGCCATGATCGAGATCCCCTCGGCGGCCATCATGGCCGACCTCTTGATCCAGGAACTGGACTTCCTGTCCATTGGCACCAACGACCTTATCCAGTACACCCTGGCGGTGGATCGGGTGAATGAGGCGGTAGCTTACCTTTACGATCCGATGAACCCGGCCATCCTGCGGCTCATCCGCATGACGGTGGAGGCCTGCCATTCCAACGGGAAATGGGTGGGAATGTGCGGGGAAATGGCAGGGGACCCCCAGTGTGTTCCCCTGCTCTTGGGATTGGGACTGGATGAATTGTCGGTCTCTGTCTCGGTGATCCCAGAGATCAAGAAGGTCATACGCCTGATGCCTTATGAGAGGTCCAAGATCCTGGCCGAGGCGGCCCTGAAACTCAAGACCTCCACCGAAGTGCTGGAACTCATCAAGGACAGCGTCCCGGCGGAGTTGAATAACATCCTTTTTTAACCGATCCCTGAAAGCCCGGCCTCGACCGGTTGAAGACGGTCCCAGGTCAGGATCCTATTAAAGTTGGCGAAAGATCCCTGGGCCAAGGGACCTTTATGCCGGAAATTCGGTGACCACTTGGTTCTTCCTTGTCCTTCAAGTCGCCTAAGGGAAAATTCCTCCAAGACTTGGCTCCTGTTCGGGGGACTGGTTTTCCTGGACGCGACGCTCTCCTTCGGCCCATTTTCACTGTGGGAAAGGTTTTGGATCTATGGGTTGGTCCTTTCACTCCTTCTGGTCTGGGCTGGAAACTCGGTCCCGGCCACCGGACCCAAGGAAATTCCGCTCCATCAACTCGAGTTTATTTCCGTTCCGTCCCATCGGTGGCTTTGGTTCTTTTTCGCTATAGCCGTCTTCTTGAGACTTTATGGTTTGACCTCCCTCCCGGTCTGGCCCCTTTGTGATGACGCCTTGTACAGCTATTACCCGATCCAACTATCTGAAAAATGGCATTGGGCCTTGTTCTTCAGTTCCCAACAAAGCCACCCTCTGTTCACCTGGCTGCAAGGGTTGTATTTCAAGTGGTTCGAGCCTTCCTTGTTCTCCATGTGGCTTTTTCCTGCCCTGTTTTCCATCCTGGCGGTCCCGGCTTTCTATGCGGCTTGCCGGCAATTCTTCTCCAAGTCGTTCTCCTTCCTCTGCGGTTCCCTGATGGTCCTGGGCTTCTGGCCGATTTTTTGGGGGAAGTTCATCACCCATTTCAGCTGTCTCAATCTGGTCCTGGAGTCGGTCCTTTTCCTGCTCCTGGCCCAAACGGTCCGCTCCCTGGGCGCCAAAGCCCGTCCATGGGCCGCCCTTGGGATGGGAGTCACGGCCTCGGCCGGCATCTATACTTCCATTTTATTTTTCATTCCCACGGCCATTTGTTTTTTAACCCTGACCGGGATGGCCTTGAAAAAGAACGGCGCGAAATCACGGTCTCTTTTTTATTTCCTATTGCCCCTAGTCTTGTTGACCCTTCCGCTGGCCCCGGGCGTCCTGCGTAACATCCTCAAGGGCCATATCGGCGCCTTCATCGCCTCGCCCGGGCAAAGTTTCTCCTTAGCGGAGCAAAGCGTCACTTCGCTTTCCTATCTGACGTCCCTATTCTTTGGGTCAGTGAGCCGTTCTTATTGCAACTATGGGCCTCTCTGGGGCGGTTTCCTGAACCCGCTTTGCGCCGCCGCTTTCTTTCTCGGATCAAGGGAACTTTTCCGATCCCGCCGAAGGCCCTTTGGGATCTGGTTTGCGTCCGCTTTCCTGCTGTTCCTGCTCCCAGGTTTGTTTTCCAATACCATCGAGTGCATGAGGATCTTTCTGATCCTGCCTTTGGTTTTGGTCGCGGTGGCGGTAGGCATCCAGGTCCTTTTGTCGGCCTTGAATGGCAAAAAAAGGGTATATTTTCTGATCATTTTTTTCTCGTTATCGGCCGGATTGGATCTTTATCACTTGCTGGGTCCTTATCACCAGTGGTCCCTGAAGATGGACGCGGGGGATGGGTTCAAATCGCCCGAGAGGTACCAGGCATTCCTCGTCCTTGAGGGAATCCAGAAGGAAAAGGGACCGGGGTTGGTTTTCAGTGATTTCGTGGGGGATGTATTCAATCAATCGCTTTTGATATCGACCTATCCGTTCAACGCGGCCCGTAACCCCAGGTTATCGCCCGAAAAGGCGCGATGGGCCGCGGTCCTTTGCGCGAGGAATTATCTGCCTCCCCTGGCCCGTCGGTTTCCCTCAGCCAAAGAGTATCCTTTGGAAAATTTGGATCCCAATAATACCCAGCTCCTGGGCCTGGCAGTCATCCCGATCGACAACGCCGAGGATCAACAGACCCTCCTGGCTTGGGTGCCGGTCCATCGGGAGGTCCAGGACCTTTTCGCCATCGCCCCCTATTTGGTTCGGGATCCGGATTTTGATCCGGCTATTCGGAGGCTTCAGGCGATCTATCCTCGCTGCAAAAAAGACCCCCTCCTCCAGGCTTGGGTAGTGGAGAAGATACTGGATGATCTCTTGGTGGGGTCGGATTATTCCCTGGCTCGGTGGTTCTTGGCCCAACCATCCCGGTCCACGAAGTCGTTCCCGTTCCTCGATTGGAAATTTGCGGCCATGTACCATCAATTGGGGTTGGGTTTGCTGAAGAACGGGGAAAAGGACGAGGCTCGAGAGAGCTTCCGAAGGGCCGCCGAGTTCGACCCCCGCTATCCTTTAGCCCGTTTTCTCGCGATGGCCCGATGAAAAGAAGAATGGAGGATCGTCACTCAGCTTATTTTTTGGCCTTTGAGTCCGCCGACACGACCCGATAAACGTTGAAAAGGTTGCAGGAAAATACCAAGGGAAGACGTGTCCGCAGATGATGGTTCTCCATCATATAGATCCAATACCGCTTCACCTCATCCTCGGAACAGATCAAGAACACATCAGGCCGGTCCACCATGTCCATGAACAGGTTCTTGAGCCGGAAATGTTCCAATAGTCGCTGGGCGTTCGGGCAGCGTTGATAGACCGCCAGGGTGAAAATATGGAAATGGCGGAAAGTCTCGAAATCGTCCAGGGCGTCGAAGAGTTCGTAAGGGAAGCTGGAATCCCAAACGACGAAAAGCTGGTCGTCATTGGGGTTCAGGCGGGCCAGCTGGGATTTCAACTCGGTTTCCTTCAGGACTTGGTCCTGATTGGCTTTGTGGAAAATCCCCAAGCGCGGCAGGCAGGAAAGCAGGGCGATCGCCAGGAAAAGTATTCCTATAGCCGTCTTCCATTGGCGGATCGTTCGACCGGAAGATCGGAACAGTTCCTGGGGCGGTTCCGCCAGGAATATCCCCAGACTTACCAGATAGGCCAACCCGGGATGAACGACCCGTTCTGGCGCGCGCCAGAAGTACAACAAGTACAGGAAGAAGAGGGTCACCCAGGCGAAATTGGTTACGTAAAGGGGGATACGCTTGGAGGGGCAAAAAAGGAATAGGCACAGGATCAAGACCAGGGACATGCCCCCAAAGTTGGGGTCGAAAAAGATATCGACCAGGGAATGGTAGGAAGAGGGTTTTCCCCGTAGGCCCATCCGGGGGAAATGCCGCTTCAATCGGTCGATGTTGGCCCAATCGTATTTGTCCGAGTCCATGAAATACCAGTCCTTGAACATCTCGAAGTCGTTCTCGCTCCATTTCGCGGCGTCGAAGAAGGGTTGGGTGGTGGGGTCATACGCGTGGATCCGGTAGTCCTGGAACTCGACCCTTTCATGGTCGAACCGGTTGAAGGCCTTCCAACCCGGGTCCCGTTCATACCAATAATGGTTGAACAGGGCCCCGATCAGGATGAGGGCGGCCGTCACGAGGATCGGGACGTTGATCCGCCGTTCCCCCAACCTTTTTCCATTCTTCCGGATGAAGACCGCCAGGAAGGGAAGGGCGCAAACCAGGGTGAAGAGGAGGGCATCAAGGCGTATCAGCGAGGCGAAAACCAAGGCCGAGCAGGAGAGAAAAAGCCCCCAACCCTTGCCTTTCCGATCCTCCGACTCCAGCAGGGTAACGAGCAAAAAGAGGCTTCCCTGGGTGGCCAGGGAAGAGGCGATAGTGAACTGAAGGCTATGGAAAAGAATGAACAGGGTCCCGAGGGCGCCTGCCAAGAACAGGATGGTTTTAAAAAGGAAGGCCGGTCGAAGGGATAAAGCGGCAATAAAAAGCCAGACACCCAGGAATTGGGCTGACAGGAGAACCAAGCCATACCAGGGGACAAGAGTGGCGAAGTTGTAGGCGGTTTTCAGGAAACAACCTAAAAGGATGTTGGAATATCCGACGAATTCGTTGGGGACCAGGTCCGAACCAACCCCTTTGGTGAAGAAGATCTTGAAGGTCTCATCATTCACCTCGAAAAAAGGCCTGAAGAAAAAGAGCTGAAACCCCAGCAGGACCAGCGTGAGGAAAAAGGAGAATAAGTAAGGATTTTGAGCAGGACCGAGCTGGCCGAAAAAACCCGGGTTGCTTTTGGGATCAAGAGGGATCTTCAGATAGCGCCGCCTGTATGAACGGATTTCGGGTTGGACGGATTCTTGTCGGGTCATTATCCTTAGAAGGAGGAGGTTTGTACCATGGAAAAATACCGGGTTCTACTATTAGTAAAAGGGCGGGTTGAAAAATTAACTAAAACGTTTTTGCGATTTTCGATATAATCATGCTGAACTTAGAACTTCCTTAGGAGGATTCATGAGCACCCCATTGTTGGACCAACCCTCGAAAGTCGGCGCCCTGGACCCGAAGGGAATGTTACAAAAGGTCATGGACGTACCTTTCCACTGCCAGGACGCCCGTAATAAGGTCCACAACCGACCCCCGAAAATGAACACCCGGTCCATCAAGAACGTCGTGCTGTCCGGCCTGGGTGGGTCGGCCATCGGAGGGGATATCCTGCGCACCCTCATCTGGAAAAGCGCGCCCTTCTCCATGTCAGTCAACCGCCATTACGAACTGCCCGGATACGTCGGTAAGGACACCCTGGTGGTCTGTTCCAGTTATTCGGGCAACACCGAAGAGACCCTCTCGGTCTTCAAACAAGCCATGGCGAAAAAGGTACCGGTCTTGATCATCTCCTCGGGCGGGGAATTGCTGGAACAGGCGAAAAAAAGGAAGCTTCCCTTTTGCGAGGTGCCGGGCGGACTGCCGCCCCGGTCAGCGTTCGGTTATTCCTTCATCACGCTCTTGACCGCCCTGGAACAGTTGAAGCTCCTGCCCTCCTATGAGGCCGACTTCCAGGAGAGTATGAGCCTTCTCGTGGCCTTATCCCAGAAATACGGGATCATGAGACCCCAGGCCAAAAATACGGCGAAACAGCTGGCGGTCTTCCTCCATAACAAATTCCCCCTCATCTACGGCGGCCAGGACCACCTGGATTCGGTGGCGGTGCGTTGGAAGTGCCAGATCAATGAGAACTCCAAACAAGTCGCCATCGCCAACGTCATCCCTGAAATGAACCATAACGAGGTCTTGGGTTTCAGTTATCCCGAGCCCATGTCCAAAAAGATGGCCGCCATCTTCCTGCGTCAGTCCAAGTTCGATCATCCACAGATCCGGCGCCGGTTCGACATCCTCAAGGGCATGCTCAAAGCCAAGACCACGGGAGTGAGGGAAGTGGAGGCGGAGGGAAGTTCCCTCTTGGCTCAAATGATCACGACCTTGTACCTGGGTGATTTCGTCAGCGTCTACCTGGCCTACCTGAAGGGCGTGGACCCCACTCCCATCGGGTTGATCGACCAGTTCAAGGCCCAATTGGCCAAACGTTAACAAAAGAAGGGTTTCTTATTCCGGGCGTTTCGGCTATGGTAGTGCCCGTCGGATGGCCCCCCTCGCGCCAGCAGTTCCGCGTCGTGCGCCACAACCGTCCTGAAACGAGAATGTGTCCAGGAACCTTCCATCGGTCGACTCCGCCTTCCTAAAAGACGGCCTCATTGTCCACCTCTATTAACAAGGCTCCTTCGCCCGGGAAACTCGAGATGATTTACCGCTTTTCCCCCGATCCCATCCGTTCATGAAAAATGATCAAAGGAAGTACCATGGAAAGTTTTAAAGAGCTGGGTCTGCCCGAATTTTTAGGAAAGTCCCTGCAAAGAATGAATTTCGTCATCCCCACCCCCATCCAGGCCCAAGCCATCCCGCCGGCGTTGGAAGGAAAGGATGTCATCGCCTCGGCCCAGACCGGCACGGGCAAGACCGCGGCTTTCGGTATCCCGCTGTTGACCCATCTATTCAAGCATCGGGACCAGACCTCCTTGATCCTCACTCCCACACGGGAATTGGCCGTACAGGTGTTGGATGTGTTGCGCAAACTCTCGGGGGATAACGCCTCCTGGGGTTCGGTTCTCCTCATCGGCGGCGCCCCCATGGGCCCTCAGCTTTCCGCCCTTCAGCGCAAGCCCCGCATGGTGGTGGGGACACCGGGCCGGGTCATCGACCATTTGAACCGAAAATCCCTGAACCTCGCCCACTCGGGGTTCCTCGTCCTGGACGAGGCAGACCGCATGCTGGACATGGGTTTCGCGCCCCAGTTGGAAAAGATCCGCCAGCATCTTCCGGTCCACCGCCAGACGGTGCTTTTTTCCGCGACCATCCCGCCTGACATCCAGGCCCTGGGAGCCCGCTACCTGAAGGATCCTGTGCGCATTTCTGCCGGGCCGGAAACCCAGCCCATCCCCAAGATCGCCCAGATGATCATCCATACCAACGAGACCAAGAAGTTCGACGAGCTGAAAGGGGAATTGGAGGAGCGCAAGGGCTCGGTCCTTCTTTTTTGCCGAACCCAGAACCGGGTGGACCGGGTCTTGGACAAGCTCAAGGAACTGGGGATGAAAGCCACCCGAATCCACGGAGGACGCAGCCAGTCCCAAAGGCGCCAGGCCATCGACCATTTCCGTGAGGGCCGGTATCTCATCCTGGTGGCCACCGATATCGCCGCCCGGGGTTTGGATATCCACCATATCGCCCATGTCATCAACTATGACCTGCCTAGGAACCCGGAAGATTATATCCATCGGGTGGGCCGGACCGCCCGAGCCGGCGCGGAGGGAGCCTCCCTCTGTCTTTTGACCCCCGAGGACCGTTCACTGTGGGAGCGCATCCTGAAGCTGATGAAATTGCCCAAGGAGTCAGTGACGGTCAAGCCGTCCCGATTCGGCATTCCCGCCCACACGCCCGGTGTGTCCCATACACGGCCGCCCCAAAGGCCCCACACGGAGCACCGAAAAGGCCCCTTCCGTCAGGACAGGCCTTTCGATAAGAACCGGGGACGAAGCTCGCACTTTGCCCCGAAAGGGTCTGGTGGTTTCTCTCATGGGAAGCCTTTCAACAAAAGCGGGGATCGTAACAACCATGTCCGTCATTTCGAGGACCGGTCCAGCGGCGGGAGACCGCATGGCGAACATCGCCCGGCGAACCGTCCTTTCAACCGGACCGGGGGTGATCGTCCCCATGTGTCCCATGTGCGGCATTTCCAGGACCGTCCGGCCGATGGCCGGCCCCAGGGGGAACATAGGCCGCCCAACAGCCCCTTCGAGAAGAAGCCTTTCAGGGCCTTTCCTAAGAATTCGGATAACCGTCTAGGGGCTCCCGTGGACAGGCACAAGAACCATTTCAGGAAGAACAACTTCAGGAACGACGGCCCGAACGGGACAAAGTTCATCTTCCATGGCGCAAGCGACAGCCGGCCCATGCCCCAGGAAAAGACCGAGTGGAACCGCAAGCCCGAAGGGCCCCAAGGGGAACCGGTCGAGCGGAACTGGAATAACGTGGCCGAACCGGACCGTAACCAGCACCATGCCAAGGGGTTCGGGCACAAGCCTTTCAACCCGACCAGGCCTTTCAAGAAGCATCAGGGTCATCAGGACCATCGGCCCGGCGGGGGTTTTAATAGGCCCCATAAGTTCGGGAAGAGCCGGCCCCCCCATCGGGAAGGGTAGGGAGGTCCCATGGGACCTCAAAAATATACCCCGGGTATATTTTGAGGAGCTTGGGTAAGCCTTTGGATCGGAACACGGGTATAAAAACTTAAAACTTTTAAGTAATTATAAAGCCAATGACAAATAAAGGGCCAAGTGGGGTTTTGAAAACCCAAAGTTAAGATTCTTAACTTTCGCTAATTTCATGGATTGTTCGAAACCCCAAAAATATACGACTCGTATATTTGGGCCAACTGGAGCCCTCCGATTCTTGGCATTGCCAAGAAACCCGAATGAACCTGGCAATAAAACTGGATATAAGCCAAACCTGGGTTACGATAACATCGATATTTGGCCGTCCAAAGATATGCGACTCGCATACTTTTTGGAAATTGGTTATTCAAGAAGCTCTAATCCTTGCAAATTGCAAGAAATCCGAATGACCCTACCAAAATTAACCCCAAAAATCCGGTCTGGCTAACAAAGCGGCCTGTAAAATACAACTCCGTACCAATTCTTACCGGAGACCCATGGATACCACCATCGACAAGCGTTCGGAATGGCTGATACCGTTCCTTCTTTTCCTGGGGACCTTTCTTTTCCTTCTCTTAGGGGTCAACCCCTCCTTTTTCCTGGATGACAGCCCCGAGACCATCACCGCCGCGATCATGATGGGGATCCCCCATCCCCCAGGCTATCCCTTGCATACTTTAACGGCCCATTTCTTCACGATGATGCCTTTGGGCCATCCAGGGTTCAGGGTCAATCTTTTCTCGGCGGTCCTGGCCTCGCTGGTCTCCATGGTGTTGTATCTTTACCTTTCTCGAGGTTTGGAGGTTTCCAGACGACTGTCCCTGCTTTTCGCTTTGTTCTGGGTGGTGGGGGCCGTGAACTATCCGGCGGCTTTGAGCGCCAAGACTGGCATCTACCATCTGACGGCGTTATTCCTGGTCGTCATCTTTTGGGCTTTGAAGGCGGGAAGGATTCAATTGGCGGTCTTCCTTTGGGGCCTTTCCTTGGCCAACCATTGGATGAGCATGGTGGTCTTCGCGCCAGGACTTCTGTGGGCCGGTTGGGAAACGCATAAGGGCAAGGCGTGGGGCGGGCGGGAAACGGTTTTGGCCCTGACGGGCGTGGTGATGGGTCTATCGGTCTATCTCTATCTCCCTTTCCGGTCCATCCAAATGCCCCTGCTGAACTGGGGGGAGCCCAGCAACTGGACCAATTTCTTGTTCAATTTCAGCCGGACCCAATATCAGGGTTCGGAAGTTTCAGGCAGCGTCCTGACCTGGCTGAAACAATTCGGCCTGATCCTGAAGGCACAGTTCATCGAGTTCTCGGGATTGATCCTCTTGGCCCTGTGGGGGTTCGTCAAGATCGCCCGTAGGAAAAAAGGCCTGGCTCTGGGAATGGGCGCGGCCTGGGTGTCCCTCTTGGCGGCGCTGAGTGTCTACCTGAACTTACCAAAAGAGCAGTATTACCTGATTCCCCAATATGCCCTGAGCGCCAACTTGTTCATCCTGATCTTCGCGGCATGGGGTCTGGAATGGGTCCTGGCCGAACGGAGCCCTGAAAAACGAGGGGCCAGCGAATGGTGGGTCATCGCTCTGTTGATCCTAGGGTTATTGGGGATGGGGTCTTATCGGTTCCTGAAGGACCGCCAGACCACTTACACGCTGGATTACGATTACGTCCTGAATGGGTACCGATCCCTCCCGGAAAAAGCCCTCTATTATTGCAAGGGAGACAGCATTATTTTCCCTTCCTGGTATTTCCAATGGGTGGAAGACAAGCGTTTGGATGTGGCGGTCGTGGGTGTGGATGGCCTGCCTATGGTCTGGGTGAGGCGGGTCCTGGCCGGACTGCATCCCGGGTTGAAAGTTCCATTCAGCAAAAAAGCCATGGGTGTGGAATCCATCCCAGCCATGCTGGCTTGGATGATCCAGCAGAATCCGGATCGGGAACTCTACTTCAGCTACAACAAGATCACGGATAACAGCCTGCCGGTCGGCACCCAACTGGTGCCCTATGGTATCGCCCATAAAGGTTTCATGCCTAATCAAGTGGCCGTCATCGATGACACGAGGGCGGAATACTGCTGGAAGCTCATGCGGTTGAGGCATCTGAAGGACCCCGGGATCGCGCTGGACGAGAGGTCCCTGGATTTCATCTACAAGGATTACGGAGTTAACCGCAACAGTCTGGGTATTTTCTACGAGGACCGGGGGGATGAGATCAAGGCCAAGCTCACGCCCAAGTCCGGTGTCCAAGCGCTTTTGAAGGAACAGGATGAGTACCAGAGATCCTACCGACAGTTTCTTTGGGCCCAGGAATGGGACAACATCGACGCCATGTACCCTTATAACGTCGGCAACGCCCTTTACCATTTGGGTAGAAAATATGAGGCGACCCAATGGTATGAGAAGGCCACGACCATGAATCCTCAGTACACGGAAGCGTTCTTCAATTGGGCTATCGCCGATATGGAGATCGGGCAATATCAGAGGTCGGGAGAGCTGTTCCAAAAGGTCATCGAACTGAAACCCGATTATCCCGACGCCAAAAGGGGACTAGATTACTTGAAGACACAGGGCGTTTATCACCCGGCCTCATAACGAATGGCTCGGTCCCCGCGGGAATGCGAAGGATATCCGGAGGGGAGCCCGGAATAGGAAGGCGTCCATGAAAGATTTCTACCTGCCAACGGGTAACGAGTATGTCGCCCTTCCGACCATCCGGAGCCGGGACGCGTCCATCGAACAGATCAATGTCCTCCATATGGGGATGAATGGACTGCTGGCTTTTTCGAGCGGTTCCTCGCCATTCTTGAAACCCAGGATCACGGTGGATGGCCAGGAACTGGCCTTGGACGGTCGACTGGACTGGGATCGGGAAGAGGATTGGCTTCCGAAGTTTTCCTTCAAGGATGAAAATCTAGAGTTGGTGGGGCTTTATTTCTGCCCGGTCGGCGAGCGGGGATTTGTGCTCTCGATGAAGGTTACCAACTTGTCCCCTTGGACCCTCGCCTGCGGCCTGGCGGTCGACCTTTCCTGGGACCAATTGCTTCACAGTATCAATGTGACCAAACCCCTCAGGGGAGACAAGTTCCTGGTTTCCAAAACATGGGAAGACATGCCGGCGCTAGAATTCCGTTGTCCCGCGCCCCTAGTTTCCCTGGCGCCTTATCCACCCGACCTTTCCAGCCGATTCCACTTCAAAATGGACGACCAGACTATGAACCTAACGGAACGGGAAACCTTGATGGAAGAAGGGAAGACCCTGGTCCTTCAGTGGGCGCAAAATCGAGGGGTCAAGGCGGGCGAAACCTGGTCATGTTATTTCTATTTCGGCCTGGGGCAGGACGAGATAGGCGCTTTCGCTTCCGCTAGGGAATTGCAAAGAACCGGGGGAGAGACCCTGCGTTCCTCGACCGTGAATTGGCTCTCAGACAGGCGCCGCCAATCCCAGGTTCCGGAAGTCGAAGGGATGATGAACTTGAACGCCTTCTTCAACCGTTTCTACGCGACCGGGGTCACGCTGGACACGGAAGAAACAGTTTGCCTGACATCCCGAAGCCCTCGCTATTACGTGAGCGGGGCCTACTGGGACAGGGACAGCCTGCTCTGGTCGTTCCCCTCCATCCTTTCCCTGGATCCGCCTTGGGCCAAAAAAGTATTGGAGTACGCTTTTACCAGACAGGCCAAGAATTTCGGGGTTCATAGCCGGTATCTTTCAGGGGCTGTGTTGGAACCGGGCTTTGAGCTTGACGAGCTTTGCGCCCCGGTCATCGCGCTGAAGAATTACATCGAACAGACCGGCGAACCGGGTTTTCTTATGAGACCTGAAGTCCTGGCCGGGTTGGAAAAGTTCGAGAACGAATTGTCCCTCTGGAAACACCCCAAAGCCGACCTGTACCAGACCTGGCTTCTGCCCTCGGATGATCCTTGGCCACAAAGAATTGTGACCTACGACAACGTATTGGTCTGGCGGGCCTTGCTGGACCTGGGGTTCCTCTATCGAAAAAGGCGCGAGACCGTGAAGGCGCGCAAGTTCGAAACCCTGGCTTTGAGGGTGAAAAAGGATATTTTGAAGCGGTGTATCGCCAAGGGCGATCGGGGTTCACGGTTCGCTTGGTCGGTGGACTTGGACGGGAAAGACTCGCCGATATTCTACGATGACCCCCCGGGGAGCCTGCTGCTCCTGCCCCATTTCGGATTCTGTAAGCGAACCTTTCCGGTCTGGATAAGGACCAGGGACTGGATCTATTCCAAAGAGAACAAGTATTCCTTCAAGGGATATCCATTCGAGGAAGTTGGATCAGGTCACGCTCCCCATCCCTGGGTCTTGAGCGCGGTGAACAGCTTGTTGGCGGGAGAAAAGGAAAGGGCCCTGAAGTTCCTCAAACACGCCAAGATGGACCATGGTTTGGCTTGCGAGTCGGTGGATGAGAATACCGGCGAGCCCGCGACCGGAGAGGCTTTCGCCACTTGCGCTGGGTTCCTGGCCTATGGTTTATGGCATATTTTGGGAAAGAAGAATAACCACCGCTGATTTATTTCAAGAATTATTCTAGACTTTTATGAAAGATAGCGTCTCGATCCAAACCAAAAGATTGGTCCTTCGGGATCATCGTTCCTTGGATTGGAAAGAAGCCCAGGAATACGCCAGCGATCCCGAGGTTTGCCGTTTTATGCCCTGGGGGCCCAATTCCCCGACCGCGACCAGGAAATTCATTCGGTTTTCCAACCCCCAAGCCAAGAAGAAACCCCGCAGCAATTATCAATTCGCCACCACGCTTACGAACGGGAAACTGTTCGGCGGATGCGGCATCAATATCGTCAATCCCCAGCACCGGGAAGCCTTCATCGGTTATTGCCTCAACCGGAACTATTGGAGAAAGGGTTGTGCGACCGAGGCGGCCAAGGCCTTGTTCCAATTCGGTTTCAATTATCTGAAACTTCATCAAATCTTCGCGACCTGCGATACCCTCAATATTGGGTCGGCCGGAGTGATGAAAAAATCCGGGTTGAAAAGGGAGGGAGTATTGCGGAAAAACATCTTCCAAAAGGGAAAATGGCGGGATACCTATCTATTCGCTATCCTCTACCATGAGGGAAGGCGGTAGTGGGGCTTTTCCGGGCCAAAAACAGGCCTTTTGGGCTCTCTAAACCCTGAAAATGGCTTAATGGGCTGAAAAATTATGGTAAACTTACCGGGCTGTTTTTCCCTTATATATCAAACAGACTTAAGGAGATGTCATGGCAACTGCCAAAAAGAAAACCGCTAAAAAAGCCGTCCCCAAGGCTGGTTCGAAAGCGGATGCGAAGAAAAACAAGAAAACCCTCATTGTTACGGTGGTCGCGATCGCGGTCATCATCTGTTTGGCCGAACTGGCCATTGTGACGATGAGCCAGTTGACCGCTCCTTCCTTTTATTACGTCCAAGTAGCCCAATCCTTCAGCGGGGATGGCCAAACCTGCGGTCCGTTCAAGGCTTGGGACGTGACGGCAGGTAAGGATTACATCGCGGTTTGCGATCAAAGCAACAAAAGGATACTGGTATTCGACCCCCAGGGTCATTTCAAGGTCCAGATCGACGAAAAAGTTGCCGGCCCCAGGGGTTTACGGGAAATATCCTGTTTGACCCACGATAATCAAGACAACCTCTATGTTATCCAGCCCTGGGAGGGCGGGGCCATCATGGGGTTCGGCCTGTCGGGTAAACATCTTTCTGATGTAGACCTTAATAATAAGGGCTTTTTCGGGCCTCGGGGCGTGGCTTGGGATAATGGTAACTTTGTGGTTGCCGATACCGGCAGTCATCGGTTGGTGATGGTCTCCCCGGATGGGTCGATTCTCAAAGTCATGGGTCAAAAGGGGTCCGGCCGGGGTGAATTCGTCAATCCGAACGCCATCGCCGTGGACGCCGCTGGTAATTTCTACGTTTCCGACTCCGACAATCAACGTATCCAATGTCTGGATCCCAAAGGGGTTTTCGTACGCGGCTATGATGTTAGCGCGCCCGTGGGCAAAGTGGCTGTGGATACCCAAGGAAAGGTCTATGCCGCGGAGGCGGGCGGCAATTTTGTGAAGGTATTCGATAAAAACGGGAAAGTGTTGGGCAAACTGGTGGACGCGGCCCATCCGAACGAACCGATCGGCGGTATCATTGCGGTCACCATTCCCGAGGATGGGACCATCTTGGCGGCTCGAGGGTCTGAAATATTGACCTTGCACCCGACCCAAGCTCCCGAACCGGCTAAAAAATAATAAATTCGATCAGGGAAGGCCTGTTTTGACACCATCCAAAAAGAAGACCAGCATCCCATCCGGTGGAACGATCCGTAGCGCCAAGAAGCCCAAGGCTATTCTGTCCAAGCCGAAGGGCGATCTTTCCAGCGGCTCGACGCCCCATCTGTTGATCTTGCTTGGAACGCTCCTGATCGGTTGGGAATTCATCCAGACCGAAAGGTTCAAATGGCTCGCCGCGACGGGTAATGTCCCGGAAAGATTATGGCTTCCTCTTTTGATCCTGGGGTTCTTCCTGGCGGGTTTAGGCTTCCGTAAGCTTTCCCAGGCTGAGTGGAAGGGCGACCTGTCCCGCGGGGTCGCTTATTCGATGTTGGTCTTGGTCATCGGTGTGGGGGCCTATCTGAGGTTTTTGCGACTGGGCCAGACTTATCTCGCCTATTGGAATGATCCGGCTATCTTCATCAACTACGCGGACTATGTTTCTGAATACCATCAGTTCAAGATCATTTACCCCGTGGGAGCGGTCGAGCCCCTTTATCCTGATCTCATGGGTATTTTGTGGTTCCTTTTCCCGAGCTTGAAGGCCCTGGTCGTCCAACGGTTGACCGCCAACCTGATCAACTTGACCGCGCTGTGGATCCTTTACCGGCTGGGCCGGGAGGTTTCGGGCAAACGCTTGGCTGGGGTGATCCTGGTCGCGTTGGCCGCGGTCAGCAAACCTATCCTCATCCATAACCTGGGCAGCCAAGGCTCTTTGACCTTGACCCTGGCGATCGGCCTTTGTCTTTTGGTCCAGATACGGGTCTTTAAAAGACCCAATATGCGCCACTTCCTACAGTGGGGCGGAGGTATGGCCCTGGGTTTATACACCTACAATGCCATCCGGCCTTGGTTCTTGTTCCTTTCGTTGGTCACCCTGGGTTGGATCCTTTGGAATTGGAATCAAAAACCACAAAACGAACCTAAAAAACGCGCGCCTAAGGCATCCTCATCGCGGGGGGATCTGGCGGGGATGGTCCTGGGACGATGGCCCAAGTGGTTGCCTTTCGCCTTGGTTTTCTTTTTCATCTTCACCTATCTTTTGTTCTATCTGGACCATCTTCTTTCCCTATTCCACGACAATATATTTTCCGTGTTTTGGGGCGGGAATCTGGCGGTCTGGTTTTTGTGGCAGGTCCTTTTCGGGGCATTCATCCTCGCCGCCTATCATCATTATCGGGGTATCAAGGGGAGGATATTCGCCTTCGCTTCAGGGGTTCTTTTCGCCGGAATCCTGAGCCATCCTTTGGCCTTGCATAACGAACCGGCGCTTCGGATCGCGAACAGCTCCTTGCTTCCCAAGACCTTCGCGGGCTTTTTCTCGCTGGGTTTTTATCACACCGTTTTCTCCCAACTGATCAACTCGGTTTACGCCATGTTCCTGATCATGACCGATCGAGCGGATATGAACGTGGTGGGAGACCCGGTCCTTGATTATCACGCGATTGTCCTGATCATCCTGGGACTGATCTACGCGGTCGTCCGGCCCACCTGGGTGAAGACCTTGTTAGTCTTAGGAGCGCTCGTCGGCATCATCCCCTATCTTTTCACGGTCGATCCTACAAGCGCCAAATTGCTCGGCGCGCTGGTACCCCTGCTTCTATTGGCGTCCTTGGCTGTAGGTAAGTGGATCGAAAGCGCTTGGGCCCCCGCCAAGAGTTGGAAATGGGGCATGGTCGTGGTCCTCCTATTCCTGGGTTTTTGGGCTTGGGAAGCGAAAGCGACCTATGTCAGGGTCTATGATAAATGGTGGTATGACGTCGTGAACGACGATATGTGCGTGGGGGTCGAGGCGGACAAGGTCCTTCCCGGGAAAAGGGTCTATCTGGTGCCCAATGAAACCCGACGTTTTTATGACGCGCCCACCCAGGCCTTGATCCACGATACCTATCCCATTTACGAATTCTCGGACAAGAACATCATCTATGTACCGTCCGGCAAACCCCGGCAGGACGTGGTCGTGATCGTCTCAGGGGACGCGAAAAAGGTCGTTGATCGATTGAAGAAGGAATTTCCCAAGTCCCAATGGGAACCGGCATGGCAGTATTACCAAAAATCCCATGATGAAACCCCCTTCCTTTATAGCGTTTCGATCCAGGCTTCCGATATCCCCGATCGAGCAGGGAAAGCTTTTCAGTTCCAGGAGGTTCCGGAAAAGTCCTGGCTCAAAGAGGTTTACCGCGCCCGATTGGGCATGAGGGAAGGCTTGATCCAGCGAGAGGAAGTGGGGCCCACGCTCAATCCGCCTCCGGAGAACGCGAAAGAGTGGCCGGTCTCGGCCGAAGGCGACTGGGAAGCGCCGGCGGATGGCACTTACACTTTTTCAGGGAACAGCCCCGAATGGGTCAAGGTTTGGATGGACGGAAAGGTGGTCTTTGAATCCATGCACCAATCGGATGCCAGACCCGTCTATCAACGGGTCTCCCTGAAAAAAGGAATGCATCATGTGAGGTATTCCACTTATCTACTTGTCATCCCGGGTTTTTCCGATGTGACCATTGAAAACCGCGCGATCGGTTACAAAAAGATCTTGGGGGAACCTTGATCCAGGGCGGGACGTTGAAGGACGCTTTGTGAGAAAATTTTTGTAATAAATGTTTGGTTGTTATAATCTACGGGCTGACCAAACCCCCGCAGGACAAGTTGGATGGTGTTTTACCCTGGGAATCCTTTGTAATTGGTTGTTATTTCCCTGGGGATTTTCGTCCCTTCCATTGAGTGAACAGGTTTGTGTTTCTTTGGATTCTTTGACTTGTTGTCGAGATGACTTTTTTGTTGAATTCAACGGATCGAAATTTGATCGGGCCGTCTATACCGTGAAATTTGAATGGAGGCGTTATGGCAACGCGGAAAAAAACAGCGAAAAAAAATCCTAAAGTTCTCGGACGTAATGAGGCGGCGGCCACCAACGCGCCCGCTCCGGCGCCCGCCGGTCAGAATAAAAGCATGGTCCGCGTTATAATCGCCATCGTGGTGGCGGTTTGCGTGATCGAGGGCTTCAACCTTTTTCACAGCGACGAAACGCCGAAAACATTCAAGGTCCAAACCCTTCTCAATGTTTCCGCCGATAACGACGCTTGCGGGCATTTCAACGCCTGGGGTGTGGCGCCTGTAGGTAAGGACAAGGTCATGGTTGTGGACCAGGAAGACAACCGGGTCTTGGTATTCGATCACCAGGGGAATTGCCTGAAAAGCTGGGGAAAATCCGGGGTCGCCTTGAAGGGCTTCCATGAGCCCTCCGGGTTGACGAGCGATGATAAAGGGAACGGCTATGTCATCGACACTTGGAACAGCTACATCAAGGGTTTTGACGCGGAAGGCAAACCGGTCTTGAGCCTTAATTTGAGCGACAAGAATCTATTCGGACCCCGCGGGATCGCTTTCGACGGACAGAACTTCGTCCTGGCCGATACGGGAAGCCACAGGATCGCTTTCATCTCCCTTGAAGGTAAAGTGGTGGGTTCCTGGGGAGGGAATGGATCGGCGGAGGGCCAATTCAAAGGACCCTTGGGAGTAGCCTGCGACGGAAAGGGAAATTATCTCGTGGCCGACACCGAGAATCACAGGGTGCAATGGCTGGATAAAGACGGGAAAGTCGTGAAGGTTTTCAAGGTCAAGGGCAATCCCCCCTCGATCGCGCTGGATGGGGAAGGACGGTTCTTCGTTTCAGCGGCGGATAACGCCGGCAATGGTTGCGTGAGGGTCTATAGCCTCAAGAGCGGATATCTGGGGGACCTCCGGGATGAAAAGGACGCAGTGATCCCGGGTGGTCACGGGATGAACGTTACCAAGGACAACATCCTGATGATCGCGGAAGGCGGGCGAGTTTCCCTGTATCAACTCCCCCACGCCGCACCCTGACCGTAAGTTCGAGGCTCGGGACGCCGTTGGTCCTTGACCACCGGCGGAAAAGGATCAACCTCGGCGGCTGTATGGCCGCCTGGTAGAAAAATCGATACATTTAAGAGGGTGGGTAAGAATTGGCCAAACCTAAAAGCAAAAAGAGAATCGTCCGGCAGAAACCGAAGTTGGAAAAGGCCAAGATCAACAAAAAGGGAAATCCTCCAGCACCCCCGTCCCGAGGGGGCTCGGTTTCATTCGAGAATTTCATCCTGCTATTGTTCGGTTTTGTCCTTCTTGGGTTGGTGTTCCTCCAACTGGATACTTTCAAATGGTTGGGTCTCCCGGTCGCTTTTCCCATCGGACATTGGAAATTCCTGTTGGAGCTCAGTTTGGCGCTCGTGGCGGTCGGCTTCTGGCTGTTACCACCTGCTCCGGCGCGAACGGACCTGCCCCGTTGGGCCACCTATCTGTCGCTCGGGGTCGTTCTAGGGATCGGTGTTTTCCTTCGGTTGTACCGCGTTGACGAACCCTTCGGTTTCTATTGGGATGATCCGGCGGTTTGTATCATTGACCCCCGTAATATCCTGGACCTGCATAATTTCCGAATGACCTACCCGATCGGTCTGAGGGAACCCCTCTTCCCATATGTGGCGGCGGTTTTTTGGTGGTTTTTCCCCGCGATGAAGCCTCTCATCGCCCAAAGGATCGTGTCAGCCCTTTTCGATCTGGCTTCCCTCTGGGTTTTTTACCGGGTGGGCAGGGAGCTTTCGGGTAAACGCCGGGTGGGCCTTTTGTTGGCGGCCTTCATGGCGGTCAGCAAGCCCATGATCATGCAGAATCTCTGCGGCATGGGGGGCTTGACCCTTTGCCTGGGGATCGGCTTTTTGCTTTTCACCCAGATCAAGATATTCAAAAAACCCAATCTCCCCCATTTCCTTCAATGGGGATTGGCCCTGGCTTTCGCCGTCTATACCTATATCGCGATCAGGCCCTGGATCCTATTCCTCGGCCTGGTGACCTTGGGCTGGATACTCTGGAAACGAAAGGAAGACCGGGCCCGGTGGGCCGTGAAGATCGCTTCGGGCGCTTTGGGTTTGTTGTTCGCGTTGTTCTTCATGGACAAACTGCTCTTCGTCCTCCGGGATAATCCGATCTCTCGGTTCTGGGGCGGGTCTTTGTTCCTTTGGATCGTCCTTCAGGTCGCTTTTGCCGCCCTCTTGATCCGCCTTTATCGCGGTTCCAAAGGCCCGGGTACCCAGGAGAAAGAACGACAATTGACGGGGTGGGCCCTGGGTCTGTTATTGGCCGGTCTTTTGATCTATCCCTTGGCGGTCAATCCGGAGGTTTCCCTCAAGATCAGGGATTTGTCCCTCCTTCCCAAGCATTCCTCCGAGTTCCTTTCGGCCCAGTTCTTCCAAAAAATGGACGAGCAGGTCACGACCACGGTCGCCGATCTTTTCACGGGAGGGAATGACCGCAACGATATGAACGTCATCGGGGACCCGTTCTTTGAGCTGCAGGGAGCGGTCCTGGCCTTGGCCGGTTTGGTGTTCGCTTTCATCAGGCCGAACTGGTGGAAGACCTTCCTGGTGCTTTGCGCCCTAGTGGGCATCCTGCCCCATCTTCTCACCGTCGATCCACAAAGCACCAAGATGCTTGGAGCGCTGGCGCCTTTGCTCCTTTTGGCTTGCATGGGTTTGGATCGATGGATGGACGGTTGTTTTTCCGGGGGTTGGAGGTCCCGCTTGTTGGGAGCCCTCCTGGTGCTGGGTGTTTGCGTTTTTTGGGCCTGGGATGGATGGGGTACTTATGTCCGGGTCTATGACAAATGGTGGAACCAGCTTTGTCCGGACGTCCAGGTGTACCGGGAGGTCAAAAAAGACATCAATGATAAAAGGGTCTATCTGGCCTCTTATCACGGGATGGGTTTCCTTTCGACCGCCGTGCAAGGGGTGTTGTTCGACGGGCAACCCCTTTATGATTTCAAGAACCAGAATGTCATCGAAGTAGGAGCCGACGAGAAACGCAAGGATGTCATGGTTATCGTGGCGTCCATGGACGGGGATTTGATCGCCCGATTGAAGAAAGAATTCCCCAAAGCCCAATGGCTTCCCGCCTGGATGTATTACCAGAACTCAGCCACGGATAAGCCCTACTTCTTCCGGGTGGAAATCCCCTCGGACCAGATCCCGGAAAAACCCGGGAAGACATTCATGTTCCGGGTAGTGCCGGGCAAGAATTGGCTGCGTCGGGTCTATGTCACTTACTTCGGGTTGGGTAAAGGCATGATCCAATGGGAAAGCTTGGGCCCCGCCCTCAATCCGGTCCCGCCTGACTCGGGAGCGCACTCCGCCTCCGCTGACGGTGATTGGGAAGCGCCCTCCGAAGGCGACTACACTTTTTCCGTCAATACCCCGGACGTCATGCAGATCTGGGTGGATGGAAAAAAAGTGGTGGATTCCAAACCCACCAATGTCCTGCGGACCGTTTCCGGGACTATTCATTTGACCAAGGGGAACCATTCCATCCACTGTGTGGCCTTCCTGAACATTTATCCGTATTTTGCCGATGTCAACGTTCGGAATCGAGCCGCCGGTTTGGATCAAGTTCTGGGAAAATGAGCAGGGCCGGGAAGATCGAAAGACAGGTGAAATATGCCCCCTAAACGGAAACCGAAAAAAGCTGCCCCCAAAAAGAACCCCTCCGTTCGGGGTTCGCGGCCGCAGAAAAAGGGATTCAGTTTTGCCGACAACCTGACAGCCGCCCTTTCGGGGGTCATTGGATCGAATTGGCTCTTATATCTTCTGATCGCCTGGGCGGTCGTCCTGGTCGGGTTGTTGGCCCTGCCTAATTACAACCAGCTCCTTTCCGAAGGCAACTTTGTAGCCAATCTTCCCACCCAATTCATGCTGATGATCGGATTTTTCGCGCTGGTGATCCTTTGGAGGGTCGTTCCCCCCGCCGAGGAGAACCAATGGGACCTATCCTCCCTGACGGCCCGGTTCTGGTTCGTCCTCTTGATGGCGCTGGGAGCCTTCCTTCGATTGAACCATCCAGAACAGCCGGCGAACTTTTTTTGGGACGACCATTTCATCGTCACGACGGATATCCGAAACATCATCGATTATAACGAGCATCCGTTGTTGTTCCCCTCGGGCTGGCGGGAACCGTTCTTCCCCTACTTGACGGCTTTCTTATGGCTCTTCCATCCCCAAGCCACGGGTGTTTTCATCATTCGGCTTAGTTCCACCTTGATCGATCTGGCGGCCATTTGGGCCTTCTATCTGGCCGGCAAGGAAATAGGCGGACGGCGCATGGGCATCGTCCTGATGGCCATGGGAGCCATCAGCAAGGCCATGATCACGGTCTGCCGATTCGGTTATGGCTGCGATACGACGGTCTTGGCCTGTTCCCTGGCCCTTCTTTTCTTCCTGAGGCTGCTGAAAAAGCCCGACCTTTCCCATTTCATCCAGTGGGGAGTGGCCCTGGGATTCGGGGCTTATTGTTACGTTCCATTCCGGGTCTGGACGCCGGTCCTTTTGGGGATGGTGTGGCTATGGGTCTTTTCGGACCCCCGGGAAAGGAAAGGGAACGCCTATCGATGGATCTTGGGATTCGGTCTGATCATTGCCTGGGCTTTCCTGTTCCTCTACAAGAATTATTTCCTTCCGGTCGATAATCCCATCGTCCAGGCCTTGACAGGATGGTTCGGGCTGACGGTCGTGGCTTTGGGGCTGGGATATAGCTACGTCCAAGTGGGGCGCCAAGGCGTGAATGGGGAGGGGAGCAAGCTTTTCGGCTGGGCCACCGGGGCGTTCCTGACCGCGTTGATCATGACGATCCTGTTCCTTCACCCGCACTATTCGGAACACACGGCCGATATTTCCGTATTCGGCAAAAAGTTCGCCCCTGAACCGGGGGAAGGATGGAAACACTTCCTGGAGAACATCGTATTCAGCCAGTACCTGATGTTCGGCCGGGCCGGGGACGTGGCCCGGATGCCGGCACTGGGGGATTGTTTCTTCGATTATTACGTTCCCGCTTGCGGGTTGCTGGGTCTGGCTTATTTCATCGCCCGCCCCACCTGGACCAAGGCCAGCATGCTGGTCCTGTACCCGGTCAGTTTGGTTCCCTTCATTTTCTCCAACGCCCCGCACTCGTTCCGATTGGTCGCTTGCGACGCTCCCTTGCTCTTGATCGGCGCTTGGGGAGTGAGCCGGTTATGGCTTTCCTTTACCCAGGTCGGGGGGAAGATGGGGAGTATCGTCTGCGCCTTGTTGCTCATCCTCTTTTGCGGATGGGAGGCGGACAAGAATTCCCAGCTGATCCACGATTGGCTCCTGCAGGAGGGCCCGGACACCTTGATCGGGGACCAGGCGGTCCAGTTATTGCCGGGACATCGGGTCTATGTGGCGCATCATCATCCCGGCTTTTATACCGGCGGCCTGGATATCCTCAGCGACCAAAAGGGGATCTTTCGGCTGAACGACTCCAACACCATCGACCTGGCGCCCGATGAAAAGGGGATGGATGTGGCGGTGCTGGTGGCGGGCCAAGACGTGGAACATCAAAAGGCCATCGATCAGGAGTTCCCGGGTCTGACGTGGCATGATCGCCCGATGTACAACCAAGTTCCCCAAGAAGTTCCATTCCTCAAATGGGTGGAGATCCCCTTTGACCGTATCCCCGCGGATCAGGGGCTCATCCATGTGCGCCGGGTCTCTCCTTGGTCGTGGAAAAGACGTTCCTACGGGCGGTATGGTTTGGGCCGCGGTTTCATCCTTTATGAGGACCGTGTGACCCGTTGGAACGACAACTTGCCTCCGGCTGACATCATCGATTGGAACAACGCCATGAGGGTCGAGGGGGATTGGAACGTCCCGATCGCGGGCGATTATTCCCTGGCCATCCGTACCGCCAATGTCATGTGGCTTCGGATCGACGGAAACAAGGACCTGCAGATCAGCGGGGGCGAGGGATTGAAACCTAAATCGGTCAAGCTCCATCTATCCCAGGGCCCGCATCATGTGGAATTGGTGACGGCCTTCGCTTATGAGCATCGGGTCCCGACGGTATTTGTGACCCCGCCGGGCAGCGGTTCGGAAATAGCGCTCGATGAATTGGCCGCCCAGACAGCGCCGCCTTTTCCGGCTTTGACCAATGGCGCCAATGGCCCGCTGACAGGGGCCGGCTCGCCCAAGCCTTGAAAGGGGAGTTGTCGTGCCTGTGAATCCTCACCGGCACGGAGTTGTGATGGTCGTACCCATTTTTCCAGGAAAGGTTTGAAAAACTACAGTGAAAAAGGCAACCAAAACAACGGCTCGTTCCAAAACGGTGAAACCCCTCAAAGTTGAGGCTAATAAGTTCCCTTGGCTGGTGTGGGTCCAGATCCCAGTTGGATTGATCCTTTCCTGGTTCGGCATCCAGGCCATCCATGGGTTCCATCCCAATTGGGGTTTGGGTATTCCCCTCCAATTGGCCGCGGCCTTCCTTGTTCTCCGGTCATTCCCCGATGTGCAACCGCTCCTCTTTTTTCCGGCCGGCAAGAATAAGGGACGGGCGGCTGGTCCATCGAAAAAGGCCGAACCGGACTTGATCTGGTATTGGTTGGGATTGGTCGTGTTGCTGGCCTTGATCGTGATGTCCTTTCGGGCGGGACAGGGGGACACAGGTTGTTTCCTGATCGTGATCGGGATGGTCGGGTTCGTACTGCTTCGTTATCGATCCGGTTTGTCCTATCCCCAAACGGCGGTCTTTAACATCCCCGAAAAGCTGCTTTTTTCCCTGGTGCTTCTGGCCGCTGCGCTTCTGAGATTCTCCATGGTGGGAGGAAACCTGACCGGGTTGCAGCCGGACGAGGCCAATAACCTGACCTCGACCTACGCGGTGGCCTTCGGCAACCTGGTCCCAAGCCCCTTCGTCACCTCCTGGGGCGGGACCCCGACCATGCCTTATTACCTGGTCGCGGCTTTTTTCAAGGCCTTCGGCGCCAAGGTCTGGGCCGCCCGCCTGGTATCGGTCCTCGCCTCGCTCGTCACGCTTGTACTCTTTTATCGATGGAGCCGATTCTGGATGGGGAATCTGGCGGCGCTCACGACGGTTTTCCTGATGGGAGTTTCCTGGTGGTTCCTTTATTTCAGCCTTTCCCCGTTCCATAACGCCATCCTTCTGATGACCGAAGTGGCGGCCTTTTATTTCCTGGAAAAAGGTTTGCGGGAAGGGAAGAAGATGGATTTCTGGTGGTCGGGGATCGCGGCCGCAGCCTGCGTCATGAACTACGTGCCGGGCCGCACCATACCCTTGATGATGGCCATGACCCTCTTCGCCTATATCCTGATATGGCGTGGCCCCTTCGTGAAGACCTACTGGAAACCGCTCCTACTCTTGACCTTCGCTTTCTTTTGGTTCTTCTCGCCCTTCCTGTTGCACGCCCTGGAGTATCCGGGGGAAGTTTGGGGACGGGTGGAGACCAGCTGGATCGCGGCGGAAGTCAAACGCACCGGGGGGTATTTCTTCCTGATCAAGTCTTATTTCTGGACTTGGAGCACGCTTTGGTGGACCAAAGTTCCCGTCGGTTTTGACGCTCGGTTCGTCACGGGCGCTCCCTTTTTGGACCCGGTCGCCGGCGGGGCAGCTATCCTGGGAATGGGGCTTTGTCTTTTCAACCTGAGGAAACCCCTGGCCTGGGTCTTGATCCCGGGATTGTTCTTCGGGGTATCGGCCAACGCCCTGGGTCAAGCCTCCCCCATGCTTTCCGTTTATGTCCATTCGGTCCGTTTCTCGACGGTCATTCCTTTCGTTTTCCTGGCGGTGGGCTGGGGATGGGAGTGGCTCTTCCGGTTCTTCCAGGACGCGTGGCGGAAAAGCCGGGCCGCCTGGGGATGGGGGTTGGTGGCTCTCCTCGCGTTGGCCTTCGCCATCAATGGACCGGTCTTATTGCATGATTTCTCCAATACCCAGGGGCCATGGGGTGAAAGGGGATTCGGCACACTGGAAGAGGCCAGGGTGCTCAATCAGTTCTATCCCACGAAACAGCTGATGGTTGAATCGGACGCCATCTCCTCCACGATCTATTTCCTGACCACTGACAAGGCCCATTTCCAGTCGTTCGGGGGGGATCCGGAGATCCCCATCCGATATCAGGCCACCCGGGACGTGGTGTTGTTCTTCGAGCCTTGGAGGCTTTCGGACGGCTGCAAACAAAAGATCAGGGCCACCTATCCGAAAGCGGTTTGGACCGACTATAAATCCCCCTGGGGAGAGATCTATCGGACCAGTGTGGACATCCCCTTGGACGAGATACGGGCCGCGCAGAAGGGCAAACCCCTTTTGGAAGCTCTGCCTTAAACGGGTCAAAGGGGTTGGAGTTGGCAAGGGTGGGGAGCTGGGATAAAATTTGACCATCCGAAGATCATCAGGGCCGGGGATATCGATCCCTCTTCAAAGGAGACAATGTGCCGACACGCAAGAATAAGAAAAAACCATCGGGTAAATCCTCCAAAAAGGGATCTCGTGGGAAGGCCCTCGCGGCATTCCTGATGAAACCAGCGGTCACGAACCTTTTGAAGGTTCTGCTTCTCATCATATTTGTCCTGGGACAGGCCGAAATATTCAGGGGACAGGCCCTTTCCGGCTTCATTTTGTCCTTGGCGGCGGTCCTCCTGGGCTGCGTGATGTTCTTTGGGGATGGGATATTCCATTGGGTCCAAAGCAAATTACCGGCCCCCAAGGTCAAGCCTTCCAAGGCGGCGGTCCCTAGCTCCAAAGGGGTCAAGGCCGCCAAAATGACGTTCTCCCCCAAGGCCTTGACGCCGATGGTCCTCCTGCGTGGTTTGGGCTGCCTGGTCTCATTCGCCGTGGCGGGTGTGGGCCAATATTATTGGGCCCAGGCCGGGGATGGCCCCGCCCTGATGAAAGGCGCCTGGTTTTTCATGGCGGCCGTCATCATGTTCGTCGCCTGCCTCTGGCCGTGGATGAGGGAGGGTCTGAAAAACATCCCCCTGCCTCCCAAGTGGGAGATGGGGATCCTGGCCGTAATCCTCCTCATCGCGATATTTTTAAGGTCCTATGAGATTGGCACCATCCCCTCGGGTCTTTTCATCGACCAGGGGTTCCAGGGGCTGGCGGCCTTGCGCATCCTTCATGAGGGTTGGAGGCCTTTTTATGTCGAGGATATCTTCCACGCTTATGCCCTGGCCCTTTATCAGTTGGCGATATGGTTCAAGATCTTCGGAGCCGGGGAAGTCAGCTTAAAACTTTTCTACGCCTTTCTCGCCATCCTCGGTCTGCCTCTCATGTACTGGACCTTCCGGCAATTGGCCGGTCCCCGGTTCGCGCTTCTGTCCCTTTTCATCGTGGCGGTCATGCGCTGGCACATCAATTTCAGCCGGAACGGTTTTCCCACGGTCCAATTGCCCCTTTATATGTTCGGGACGCTCGGTTTCCTGCTTTATGGGCTGCGGAACGGGAAGCGGTGGCCTTTCGTGGTTTCTGCCGTGTTTTTCGCTTCCGGTTTCTACACCTACCAGGCGTTCAAGATCGTTCCGGTCCTATTGCTGGTCTACGGCCTTTATGAGTTGATCGCCAACTTCAAGACGATGAAAAAACTTTGGGACCGGATCGCTTTGTTCACGGTCAGCGCCTTCGTCTTGAGCTTCCCGGTTTTTTATGACATCGTCATCAAGAAGAACCCCGGGACCCGGGAGACCGAACTTTCCATCTTCAACCGCGTCCGTATGGAACACAGCCTGCGGCCCTTTTTGGACGTGGTCTACCGAACGGCCCTTATGTTCAATCGACAGGGAGACCCCAACCCCCGCCACAACCTCCAGGATTACCGCATGCTGGATGACATTTCCGGGACCCTGCTCATTCTGGGGCTGGCCTACGCGCTGTTCCGCTGCCGCCGCCGGAAGTATTTTTACGCCTTGACCGGTTTTGTCGTGATGAGCCTGCCTTGTATCCTCTCCATCGACGCGGCCCACGCCAACCGACTTTTCGGCATGACGCCGTTCCTGGCTTTCTTGATCGCGACTCCCTTGGCCGCTCTCTGGGGAAGGGTCCGGGAATTCGGGGGACGGAAGGGAGAATGGTTCTTCCTCATACTTCTCGCGCCGTTCCTTTGGTTGATGGCCTCCCAGAATTTCGACGTCTATTTCCACAAGCAAGCCAGGAACGCGGCCAGCTGGAACGAATATGCCGCCCAGGAAACGGCCATCGGCCGGATCGTGGCCAAGAATGGGTCGGCTTATGAATATTACGTTTCGCCCAGGTTCTTCAATTACTACACCATCAATTTCCTCGGCTACGAGAACCAAAATCACATCCGTCCTTTATTATTGCCTGACAGCTTGATCTCCCATACGGCCGATGATTCCCGGGGCCTCTATTTCGCCCTCGAACAGGGCCGGACTGGAGTCTGGGAAGCCTTGAAGACCATTTATCCCAAGGGTATCGCCGATACGCTGGTGGACCCGGCGGGAAATACGGTGGAGTATTTCTTCCATGTTCCCGCGGAAGAGGTGGCCAAGGTCAGGGGACTGGCCGCCAGCTTTGACCGTCCCGTGGCGGGGAAAAGCGAACAGCAATTGACCCAGTTCCCGAGCGGACTTCCCGTCGGTCCTTATCACGCGGCCCTGAAGGGTAATTTATATATTCCGGAATCAGGTGAATATCATTGGGACCTCAAGACGAACGTTCGGGTTGTCCTGCGGGTCAAAGGTAAAAAAGTCGGGGCGGGAACCATCCACCTGGATAAGGGGTACCATCCCGTTCAATTCGACGTGACCGTCCCAGCCGATGTGACACCATCCCTTCGGATCCAGCAACAACGAAAGGGAATACTGGCTGTTCAGTTGGACGCCGGTTCCTTCGACAGCCTCCCTCCCTATCATGGATTGATGGGGAGCTACCATCGGGACCAGGCCTTCAAAAGCGAACCCTTCCTGGTCCAGTGGGACCCGGTCATGAATTACACCAACGGGAACGATTTTTCAGCCGCCCCGCCATACGCCATCCATTGGAGCGGGACCCTGACGATCGATAAACCGGGCGCCTATCGATTCTTTTCCGTGCCGGGAGGCATGGCGAGCGTGAAGATCGACGGAAAGACCACCATGGGCTCAGGGGGCAACTACATGAAAAACGACCTTTTGACCGCGGGTGTCCATTCCATCGATGTTTATTACGGCAAACCGGACATGAATTGGTCCTCGTTCAGTCTTTGCTGGACCACCCCCGGGGGCAAGATGGAAGTGGTGCCTTATTCGACTTTCGGCCTGATCCCCTGACCCAAATCTCCATTCCTGATCTTCCCTGAACCCCGGTGAACAGGTCCTGTATTCGCTAAAATGATCCGTTCGCGATACCATTGCCGGGATAATAATTTTTGGACCCGAATGACGAAATACTCGCGTTGATAAATCATTGGAGGTGTCATGAAATCCTTTTATTTGATCATCAAAATGATCCTGGTTCTCCTCATCCCGGCCCTGGGACGGGCCGTTTCCCCGATGGATTATTACAACAACCTGGTGGCGGGTGGGTTTTATCCCGGGTACCGGGATGGAGCCTTCGCCCTGGCCCGCTTCAATAACCCGACTGGTCTTGCTTACGATGATACGGGCGACAAACTATATGTGGCCGATACGAACAACCACCGTATCCGGGTCATCGACCTGAACAATGACAATAACGTGGAAACGCTGGCCGGGTCGGGGGAACCGGGTAACGCGGACGGGCTTTTCGAGAAGGCTTCTTTCGGCGCGCCTGTCAGGCTGGCGTTCCTTTCCGGGAACCGTTTGGCGGTCTTCGACCAGGGAAACAATCTCATGCGTATCCTCAATCTCGCCACCCGGAAGGTTTCCACCGTCCCCGGGAATTTCACCCTGTGGGATATGGCCTATCGTTCCCAGGATGACAGCCTTTATTTTACCGATACGGCGCAAAAGAGCCTATCGAGGTTGGACCTGAAAACCATGGCGGTGACCGTGGTCCTTTCCAAGGATCCCTCGGTCCCGGCTCCCCAAGCCTTATGTCTGTGCGGGGATAAGATCTACGTGGCTGACCGCGATCTACCGACCGTATATGAGGTGGTCCAAGATAACGCCGGAAAAGAAAAAACCGTTTCTTTGAAAGAGGTCAGTCAAAGCGGCAATATCCTGGAGATGGCTTGCTCCGATGGGGTTCTCTACGCTTTGCAGTCAGGATCCATTCCTATCGCCCGGTTGGATTCCCCCAAGGCCAAACCGGTCACCATGGGAACGGTCTGGGGTTTGTTGGTCGACAACAACCATCCTGGCACGGAAACCTTCTTCAACTATATGCCGGGTCTGCCAGTAGGGTTCGTTTCCGATCCCAATGAATCCAAGAAATTCATCGTGACTGGCGCCTCCATCCGGCCCCATTCCATCCTCAACATCAAGGATTATGATTTCGACCTTTATTACAAAGCCTACGCCAATTCGGAGCCGGGGACGGTCGTGATGGATTACGCTTATCCGGCCGAAAAACCCAAAGGGACCTACCGTATTTTCCTGGTCGGAGATTCCCGTACCTATGTGGCGCCCAAAGTGGTCCCGGGTCCGCCCTATTCGGACACCAATACCTTTAGCGGGATATTTTCCAACACCTTAAGGTCCGACACCATGGCCAAACAATTGGAACTTTTCCTGAATACCCAGGCGGCCTTCAAGGGGGTCAAGACCCATTACGAGGTCCTGGAATGGAACCGAAAAGGGGAAGCTTTCCCCTCTTACGCCAATTACGAACTTCCTCCCATCGTGAAAAAATATCATATCGACATGGTTCTGGGTTTGGTGGGTCACACGGGTTACATGGACTATTTCATGAAGCCTGTTACGAAAGAGGGCATCCCCATTTATGGAGTGGACGCGGAATTCATGCTCAAACCCTTATCGAAAAGGGTGCCTTCCGGCCCGGCGGCGGACTTGTACGCCATTTACAAGAAAAAGGTGAAAACGGACACTGAAAAATATACCTATCCGGGGCAGGAAAGCGCCTGGGGTTTCTCCATCATGCAGGACCCGGATTACGCGAAAGACCTGATCGAGATGACGGGACGGCGGATGGAACTGTTGTCCGAAAAGATCCAGGGTTATAGATCTTCGGACGGTCCGGCCCCGAAATTGGTGCTGTTCCACGCGCCCTTCCGGGCCTGGCCCGACTTCGTGGCCGACTTCTGGCGTGATCTCTCGGTCCAATACCATATCCCCTACATCGACCTGACCGAGGCCTACGACGCCCTTTCCATCAGTTATTACCCGGCGGCGACACGGTGTTGCGACGGCCATTACACGGCTTATGGGTCCTATCTAATAGGCTATTTGCTGAGCCAATATTTGGTCGATGACAACCTGGTCCCTTTTGAAAAGCCAATTCACGATAAGAAGTAGGATTTCAAAATATTTTTTTGTTTTTATGACAAACATACTAGCGTTGATCTTTAAACTGCACAAAAGGGATGAATTTATTATCGATCAAGTAGTGTTGTAAGAGTTGAGCCAATAATAAATTGCCGTAGGCCGTGTAGTGTCTGGAAGGATCGGCGCCATCGCAAACCGGCTCGTAACTTGTCCGTAGGGCCGTGTATCCATCTGTCAAATCCAGGAAAGAAATCTGGCTTTTCACAGCGACTTCATTCCAGAGTTTTTCGTGGATTCCAACAAAGCCATTTTCAGCGGGTGTGAAAAAAAGAATGATTTTAGGATATTCGAAATACCTACCCTTGATAGATCGAAGCTTTTCGGCAAATAAACGTAAAGGTCTTGATAACATTTCGATTAATTTGTCCTTAAGACCTGCATTGTCAGTCTTTATGATATCGATAGAGGTCGGGAAAACCCATTCGGTTGGTGAAATCTTTTGGATCATTTTGTGTAGTTCGCATTCATAATAAAAATCTCGGGGAAGTCCCGGCGAAATTCTGCCGGGATAAGGCTTGAGTAAAAATTCGGTATTGATATTTTTGGATGGCACTCCCTCGGATGTAAGGGGCTTTAAAAAATAATCCATGTAATAACCCTCGTCCAAAGAGGTTTCCATCATCAGGATTAGATCGATATCATATTTTTTCACCAAATCCGGGACGGAATAATGGGAGAAGATATAAGGCGCTCCGCCGGGCTGACCCAATGTCAATATCTCGTAATTCGTTTGGACATCCTGGAGGCTGGCCTGACTATTCAGGAGGAACTCAAGGGTTTTTGGCAGAGTGTAACTGCGTAAGGAATTATCCTCCTGGTTGCCGCCATCCTTTGAGAACCCAGGCGCGCCAGCCGAGACGATTCTGGAAGTCCCAATCATTAAAATCCGGAATGTTTTGGCTGGTTTCTTGGTGGGATAATTGAAATCCGTGACACTGGTCAGGTTATTATCGATGCTCTGCCAAGACCGGGCTTTCCAATCCTTATCGAATTGGTAATCCTTGACGCTTACCACGCATTGAGAATCCGAACGGGGATTGGAGATATATAGTTTTCGCGGTTCAGTAGGTGATGTGGCTAAACTCGAAGACGTCATTTCGTTCAAACGGACAAGAGGCTCAACGATATTGGGGTTGTCGCTGGAAATCAAAAAGCCCCAGGGCGTGGCTAGGCTAACAGTTTGTGGTGAGTTGGAAACCCTGACTAATGCGCAGGCTCCCCGTTGAAGTGCGTATAAAATACCGTCTGTTTCAACCAGTGATAAGATTTGGTCCCCCTTTCCAACTTCTAGTAAAGAAAAACCGGCTTGGGTATTCATCGTATTGGCGCTGAATTCGATTCGATATACAGACGGGAGATTCTGATCGGCAATGTAAACGCCCGCTTTGGAAGAATAAAGGGCGAGAGGGTTGGGTAATTTGGGGTCATTCGAAATAACCGTCGTTATTTTTTGCGATATAAGGTCCATTTTTTCAAGAGCGCCTTGGGATGGGATGGTGAAATAAAGGCTGTCGTCCAAAAGGCGATAGTACAAATTTCCTATTAGACCATTGAGCTTGAGAGCGCTTTTGCCATCGGTGGATGTCCCCAGGGTAGTGACGGTCTTGGTTTTCAGGTCGATCAATCGTAACGCCCCATCCCCCTGGTCGTAAACCGCGAGGTGATCTGGCGGGATCCAAGCGAGAGCGGTGGGAGCGTCAAAAGCCGCTTGTAGGAGGGGCCCATCCGTTCTGCCAATGGAACCTGAACCGGCCAAGGTCTCCACGCGGTTATTGTCGTTTAAATGGATTACCCTGATCCGATGGTTGCCTTGATCGGCCACGAATAAGCGGTCACCCGTATCGTCAAAGGCCAAGCCGGAAGGATGATCGAACCGGGCTTGATAAAAAGGCCCGTCTTCATAACCAGCGTCCCCCCCGCCGGCGACAAGACTGTTGTAATAGTCCATGGGGGCAATGGCTAATAGAAAACTTGGTAGCGAAGAGAAACAAATTAAATACAATAGACTGCAATTCAATGTGGAATGAAACCACAGCATGGAAACCTCCGCGATAATGAATCAACTACCGAGGCCAAGCTTTTCTATAAAATTCAGTTTTAAATATATCTTATTCGAGGATGTTTTATGGAACGAATTATCCTGAACCGTTAGACCTCGATTGTGCGTGAATTAACAATGAAAAAAAGGTTGAAAAAAAGAGGATTAAAGCTCATCCCTAGTGTTAAATAACATTAAGCGCGATAAAGTGCGATTCGATGATAAATCAGGCATTGCTTGATCACCAGTTTTGAAATGTTTTGAAATAAAAGAATCGAGGATGTTTGTATGAAAAAACGATTTTTTCCCGTTTTCCTATTTTTCCTGGTTTTATTCGGGAATAGTCTAGGCGCCGAAGAAGTGAAAGCTATAACGAAATATTTTGAAGTGGTGTCAAAATACCATCCGGTCTCTAATGTCGACCAAAAAGATCCAAACAACCTGGTCTATTACCGTTTGGGATGGAATACTAAAGATTCTTCGACCATCGCCATTCAGTTCGCGAACTTGGGTTACGGAGCCCGGAAATTAAAATTCGCCATCAAGGATGTCACTTCCAAGAAGTTGGTCATTCTGGATCCCATACATCGTTCTCGATTCGGACTCGAGGTCTTAAAGGCGGAATCAAATGGAAAGATCTGGTCCGGGCCCATCGATAATATCCGGGATGGTTTTTCCCTCCGCGTTTGGGAGGATGATGGTGATGAAATGGACAAAGAAACCATATCCATCAAAGACAAGCAATGATCACAAAACGAGGCCTAACCTTAAAGAAACTCTGGCGGGCTAACGTTTGGGTTTTGTCGTTCCTTTTTTGTTCTTCATTTAGTGTCCATTCTGGTTGGGCGGGCGCGAAAGGCGAAATAGTGCCGGCGGGGGATGTTGTTGAATCGCTTACGATGACTCCCACCTCCACCTATTCGCCTGCGCTCACCCCGACTAATACTCCGAATCCTTGCTCTTTTTCCTATGGTGTTTCCCTCGTTGGAGCGAATAGGGAGGAGGTTGGTAAAGCGTTCGAGTTCCCGCTTGTCATCCCCGCGCCGGTGACCATCCAGGAAATCCATTGTTATTCCTCCCAGGCTGAAACCATCGTAGCGGGTCTTTATAACTCGTCCGAAACCCTTATGAAATCCGTTGCTTTTGACTCGAGTGGCGCTGGCTGGTATAGCTTGTCATTTCCTATCACCTTGAACCAACGGAACTATTACCTTGGCCGTTATGGGTCCGGCGCGTTTATCAGCTTGGCGGCTGGCACAGGAACGGATTGTTTCTATGAAAAAACAAATGAACTGCCTAAAAATTTCGATCGACGAGGCTCTTATAATTCCTTGGGAACGCCCCTTTTTTTAACGGGATGCAGATCAATAAGATCTATTGGTAATTTATATGGGATAGGGAGTTCAGTAATGGCAGGATATGGTGCGTCGGCCATTAGTAATGGTTTTTTTTAATTTATTTACAACTTGGGTCAAAGCCAACTATGGGACAATTGGAATCTACAACCAAGGAGTTAATGCAAGAACTTCAACGCATCTTAGGGATGCTATTTCAAAGGAACTTTCAGGAACAACAATAACGGTATGTGTTTTGGAAGTCGGAATAACTAATTTTTATTATAAAGGAACTCAGGGTCCGGCTTATTGTGGTGGAGATCCTTATACCGTTGGGGTCTCGAAAGCGTTCAACTACGGAGATGATTTACAAGACATCGTTTCGGTGATCAAAAGCCACATGGCGCCTAATGGAGTTCTGATGATTTTGAATCTTTATGATCTATCTGATTTTTTTCAAGTGATTTATCCAGAATGGAAAGATTACCCGGAGATTCTCGACGCATATAATAAAGTAATCGCATTGGTGGCCAAAGCTAACGGCGCAAAGCTTATTGATGTACATACTTTGTTCGAGAAAAATCCATCGTTTAAATCCACAGAAGTAAGAGAAGCTCATCCCAATGACGCGGGACACGCAGCAATCGCGAATCTTTTAGAATGTACTTTAGAGGATTCAGTGGAAATGAAATAAGACCATAGAATTTATTGCAGGATGATTTTATTTGATGGGATCAAATGGTTGGAAATCACTGGTAAAATTTCAAATCGACCCAATCGGGATTGCTCCCTGTATTGTTAAATTCACAATTATCCACGCCTAAGACTAATTCTTTGACCCCAGCCACGGGGACGTCGATGGGAAATGGGTCCGCGTCGATCTTGAGTTTTGGGCTCCTGTAAATCTCTCTGCCATCGGCCAGTAGAAAAAAAACAACCCCATAACTGTTGTTATTGGTGTCCGAAGTCATGTCCAAACCCACTTTGCAAGAAAAACGGTTAATTTTACCCTGAAGTGAAAAGGCGATTTTAGAAGGGGCATGGGTACCTATGCCATTAGAAAAGAGAGTCCTGTTAATGTTTAGTGGACCATCAACGATGTTTCGATTTAAAAGTGGGGGGAGATTACGAAATATTTCGTTTGTAGGTCCATTATCGATCGATCCGAATTTAGCTGGATTATCCAAGAAGGGACCGATCCAACATGCGTATCCCCACTTAGCTGGAATTTTATCGATTGTAAAGTCCAGCTTTTTTCTCGGAATCCCATCTTGACCTAGCCAACGGTGTGTTTCATTGAGTGTCGGAGGCAGGATGATAGAAAAGGTAAAGGCTAACAGTGACAAGGAAGAAAAACCGCGAAGAAATACAGATAAAACAGAAATTTTCCGAGGCGTATTTTTTGTGTTTGAAATTATTCTCATCTTTGAATGTTTCGTTTTCTTTGGCATTATTTACTCCCACCCTTGAATAGAGGCTTCAATTCAGGGGATGGGATCATTTCCCAGCCCATAGGTGTGTGACGTAATAAATCTAAAGCAAACTCTCCCTGCTTTTGAGGCGAATAACGGATATTAAAAGGTGTCCATTCCTCATTGAAAGAACGAAATTTCAAGCGTTTTATATTGCCTTGGCCTGACAAGCGAATAATTTTCCCATCGACCACGCCTTCAATTTGGCCCGTTGTGTCAATGGCAAATGGGTGATTGGCAATATTTTTAATGCTCCCTTCCACGATGAAATAGGACACCTTTTTCCACGGGAAGGGTGGCTCAACACCCGGATATTCACTGAACCATTCATCATTCAAGATCTTTGAAGAAAGTGTGGGGATTCGCCAACGGCCCAGTCGGTGGTTATTGACGTCATACCAGCTCAGGATAAGCCCGCCTGGAGGGTGACCTTTATGAGAACTCAATGCTTGTTGTATTTGTGGGTGACTGATTTTCCAAAGCCTTATTTCCACGTCCCCAAAAGGGTTCGTGATGAGTTGGGGATGAACATCGGGATAATAATAATTTATCCAATCACCGAAGGCTTTTCCGAAATCGTCATGGAGGAAAATGACAGCTCCGTTTTTAGAATCGCTTTTCAATGGTAAAGGAGAGCGATCAGCCCGGAATATTATCCTTTTCCAAATAGCGTCTTGAATCTCAGATCGAGAGTAAGTAAAGCCGCCCTCTGAAGCTATGGGTTGGTAAATACCCCATGTCGTATCCATGAAGGTGTCCCAGCCATTGATGTATTGGGCGGTCGTATTCCCAATTAGGTATCTCTGGCCTCTGCCTGCAGACCAATAGAGGTCTTTGTCTTTGGGAAGTTGATGAAAAAAGACGTCATACTGCCATCCGATGGAAAAAGCTAAAAAGGTTCCTAAAAAAAGATATTTGCTAATTGCGCCGCGGTTACCCAAAGGCGCAGCAATGACCTTTCCCAATCTGTCCAGACCAATTCCAACCAACGCGTATACGAAGGGCGCGATTGCTAAAGTTCGATAAGGTAAAGTGGGAATGTTTGATAAAACGGTCGCGAGACACATGAAAAAACCAAGGATTAAAAAGAAATACGCGGGTTTCAAAAGGCGCCACAAACACCAACCGAAACCGGCAAGTAATAGAAGACCTTCCCAAGGACTTAATCGAGGAAGGTAATCTGCCCATGCGTCCGTTGTTCTGACGGTAAGCATTTGGAGACCGATGTGAATATTCCCCCAAGGCAAGACAAACTTATTGCCAAACCAACGGTCCTTAAAGAATTCCTCAAAACCGAAACAATAGGGATTCGTGGTGTGTTGGTAATAAACGATCATCGGTAAGTACCAAAGTAGAAAAACCCCTCCCGCGAGTGCCCAGGAATATTTTTGAGATAAAATAACCTTTGATCGAAATACCAGTACCATCAATAAACAGATGATGAAAAAGAATGGAAAAATTCGTCCGGAAGTATAGACCATCAAAAGACAGGACAGAAGTGTGCCGAAAACAGCATAATCCCTGGCCTTCCCCTGTTCCGCGGCTTTTGCGAAAAAGAACAATGCGGCGCATTCAAAAGGGATCAACAAACTGACCGCGTTCATGATTCGGGCATAAAGAAGAACCCAGTAGGAACTGGTGAAAAGTATTGTGGTTGCTAAGGCAGAAATTTTAGAGAGATAAAATCGAAGGAATCCATAGAAAAAGAGAAACCCAATCAAATTAAAGAGAGCGATAAATAAAACAGCTTTCGCGTTGGAAAAACCCACGACCTTTAAAAATAAACCGACAAGGAAGTAAGGGAAGATGGGTTCGCCTAATGCCCAGCCATCAACATAAGGTGTTTTTTTACCATTGCTTACCAAAAAACTATTACATAAATCCAAGGAGTGCGCGGAATCTGTGTCATATCCAATCGGGAATAATGAGTGGCCGTAAAATATGAAGAAAGAACCGACGAGAATGATAATAATAATGGGCCAGGGAAACTTTGCGTACCATGCTTGAGATAAACCTTCCGATGTATCCCCTAAAAAATAAGAGTGTTTTTCCAACAATGAAAATAGCCCGCCTAATGCTAAAAGGGCGGCCAATAGAAGCCACCAAATTCCATGTTGGATCAAATAATTGGAAGCGCCGATAAGACCCAAAATACCGACACATAGCAGGATAATGATCGGGAAATTCCATACGTGTTGTGGTTTTTGATTTTGGAGAATGGTTTTAGGAAAAATTCGCATACTCGGCACCGTTGGGAACCACGGAAGGGTCAGTAAGATCGCGAATCCCCATAAGATCAAACCTAGGAGAGTTTGGCCAACTGAGTGGTGGGTTTCAATTAGGAAAGCGCCTAGACCCAAACTCAATAATATAGCGAAGGTTTGTCCAAAAGCCTTTTTAACATTAATGGTTTTTTGGGTGGTTTCATTAAAAAGGTTTGATTTTTTGGTTTTGTTTGTTTTTGGATATTTGGGTTCAGTTGTTTTTTTAATAGCATTTCTCAATTAAATAGACTCCGCTCAAAGGAAGGTAATTTATATCTTTTTAAGGATATTCTGAAAGAGGTCGTCCGTCAATAAGAACACTTTTTTGAAGAATTATTTGAAATTTAAGGAGACCTTTATATGTAAAAGTTTTACTTCGTGGGTGTTTTTTCAGCGGTTGGCCAGGGTATCAGGTTTTCATTCGGGAGGACATGGGCCAATAATTTCCCAAAAAAGAGGGCGCCGTTGGGATCGAAATGGCCTGGGCCGGTCATAGGAAAATAAGAAAGATCCAGGGCGTTCAAGTAAGGATCTAAATCAAAGAAACGGATGCCGTACTTTAATGCCACTTCTTTTAAGAGATCGGATTTACAGTTAGCGGTCGATTGTGGTCCCGCGCAGGCAAAGAGAATCAACAGCTCAACGGGTTTGCCGCTGGACGTACGTATGTTCGAAAGTTTGCGTTTAAGCACTTCCCAGGGTTTCCCCCAAAATTCCAGCATCATGTCGTGTAAATTGGGATCGGTATAGACATCGGCTGACCAATCCAATTTATTTCCTTGGACTGTCACCAAATTATGCGCTTTGCAATAATCATAGAATTTCCGGGGCAAACCATCCGGTATTCTCTCCAATGGCGGCTTTAATACATATTCCGGATCTGGGGGAGACTTGGGAATGCCGTCGGAGGTTAAATTATAAAGAAAGTAATAAAAAAAAGCTGAGCCTTCTTGGATAGGGCTGAAGATGATCACCAGATCGGCGTCGAGTTTTTTAGCTTTATCGGGGACGTCGGTGGTAGGCCAAAACATCAGATCCCCATGGTGACCAACATTTATAAACTCATAATTCATGGGATTGTCATCCAGAGCGGCCCGGAAATTCAGCGCGTGTTCCACTTGAGAAGCGATGGATATGTTCGGGGGCATAACAGAAATTCTTCCGGTGGCCACTGGATGGGTAACGGTAGGGAAAATAAAATCATCGGTGTCCGTTACCCGACAGTCCCCACATAACAGGATCCGATAGGTATTTTTGGGCTTTTGGGCCGGATATTGGTGATTCGCTATCCCAAATCTGTCTTTGCCTTCGCCGAACAGGTCTCGAACCGTAACTATGATGTTCAGATTGGGTATAGAGTAAAAAAATTGTTCTTTATTCGAGGGATCGGGAACGAGTCCGACCCAAGGGCTGTTAGGTTGGATCGATTCGGAATTGTATTTATCGGGCGGCACATAGTCGCCCCACCCATTGTTCAACCTTAATATTCCTTGATTCTCATTGTCCAAAGGGTTGTCAGGACTGTTGCTCAATAGGAACCGTTCGACGGGATATCCGTTTCTTTCTAAAAGACCATAAAGGTTCTGGCCGCTAAAGGAAAGGGAAAGCAACTTATCCAACGCTCTTCCCGCCGGCTGCATATTCGTTACCGCGTTGTTATTCAGGTCCATCGAGAAAACGATAGGTGAATCCAGGTCGGCAACATAGATCTTTTTTTCTTGGATCCATAGGGCCGAAGGATGAGGGATCTGAGCGTTATCTTTCATGATCGCCGTTATTTTGCCCGTTCCCAAATTCAACGCGTTCAATACACCGTCGTTAGGCTGGGTGAAAAGGACCATATTAGCCGCGGGAAGGTATGCCATATCCTTGATGCCGTTCAACAAGACCGGAGGCTTGGCGTTAGGGGAAGGCGTTGCGTTCGGGTTGGGGGAATCGGAACCATCCAAGTGTACGGGACCACCCCGGTAAGTCGTGACCATCCCTCTTTTCATATCCACAAAACGAAGGCTTTGGTTCCCGAAATCGTTGACCGCTAAAAAACCATCCTGAAGATAAAGCACGCCCCGGGGCTCGTGGAACTGGGCCAGGGTCAAGGGACCGTCCAAACTTCCCGCTGAAGCTTGTCCGGCGATGGTTCCCACCTCATTTTTTTGGTCAAGGTGGATGACGCGGATACGGTTGTTGAGGGAATCGGCGACAAAAAGCCTGGTCCCGTCCTCGCTCAAGGTCAAACCCAAAGGCTGGTTAAAAAGAGCGGTGTTAAAACTTCCATCCTTAAAACCGGGGGTGAATTTACATCCCGCGACCACGGCAAAAGGGGAATAGAGGGGACGTACCGCCCATGCCGACGGAATGCCCAGCAAGATCAAGAGGGTGGTCAAACACGAGGACAGAGTATTTTTTGGGATTTTCATTGGACCGTTTCCACGAAAGATTTTTTTATTTTAACCGTCCTTTCTCAAATAACCATATAAAGATTCGAGGCGATGTGCCGGTTTAACGTCCTTGTCTATAAAACCGCGATATCAGTTATTTAGAAAGCGTTTGGTCACGCAAATGGTCAAAGTTGGCACGAAAGGGAGGTTGTATTCAGGCCTTATTGGGGAGCTGGAGTGAAAGGGACGAGACTATTTTCAACCAGATAATGGGTCAATAGACGGGCAATGAACTCGTTCCCATAAGCCGTGTAATATTTCCCGCCTTCCTTCTGGTCTGTTGGATAGAAACTCGTCTTTAAGGCCTCATAGGGTTCTGTGATATCAAGGAAGGGCAGACTGTTGGCTGAACAGAGGTCTTTCCAAAAGACGCTCGCCTGGTCATTCGGGAAAGGTCTGAACGGAATATAGAGAAGGGCCAGCTTTATTCCTGGGAGTTTTTGAGAAAGTAAAACCAAACGCTGGCCGGTCATCTCCAAAAGATCTTTTCGTATCCCGTCATTGCCTGTCATCAGCAATTTCCAGTCGGAGGGGAGGTCGGCGTGTTTCCCATCCAGAAGTCCCTCATTGACGCAATGGTCATATAGATCCTTCGAAACACCTGAAAGGACCTTTTCACTCAAAGGCTTTTGGGCGTAACTCTTGTCCTCCTTGCTGGAGGGAACCCCCGACACCAGAGGACGATCGAAATAGTCCTCGTAACCGGTAGACCCAGCCAACGCTAGGACCATATCAACGTTATATTTTTTGACCAACGGCGGAACATCCTCAGCGGCGTAGGAAGAAAGGGCCTGGTCCGGCCGACTCAGGGTCAGGACCTCGAAATGCGTTTTTACGCCATTGAGGGCCGCGTCGGAATTCAAGAAAAACTCCAATTGCTTAGGGAAGGTGTCCGTTCGCAAGGTGCCAGGGCCTGGATCGGCGGTCTTCTCTCCGGGTACCAGACGGGGAGCGCCCTGGGTCCTGGAGTCCCCGACGACAAGCACGCGGTAAGTCCCGATGGGTTTTTTCGCCGGATAGTCGAAATCGGTAACATCTTCGGTCCTATTCTTGGAAGAGAAGGTAAGTGCCTTAGAGTCGAAACCGTAATCCTTGACGCTGATAACGGAGTGCCGGGCGATGTGATTGAAGGGACTGGTGATATAGAGTTTGCGGTTTTCCTTGGGTGAGGTGATAAAACCGACCGGAACGTTGTCCTGGAATATCAGGAAGGGGTCGAAGCCGATATTCTTGTTGTCGATGGAAAAACCCCAGGGGGTCGCCAGGCTGACTGGGATGGATTTAGGGGAACCGATACGGACCAAAGGAATATCCCCCGACCGCAAGGCGTACAGGGAACCATCCGAATATGCCATTTCCAGGACGTGGTCCGCTTGTCCCACAGCCTTGAAAGAGGCTTCCTTTTGGCCGGGGTTTTTGCCGTCCTTGAGTTCGAGCTCGTAGACCGTGGGCAAGGTTTTGTCCGCCACATACAGCTTGTCCTGGCCCAGGCAAAGGGCCCGGGGTGCCGGAACCCGGGAATCGTTCGAAAAGACGGTCGAGACCTTCAGGCTTTTAAGGTCCAGTCTTCCGAGGCTTTTACTTTCCGTTTCGGAGAAATAAAGGCTCTCGTCCTTGGGGTCATAGACCATATCCCAGGCGGGCGGAATTCCGGGGATGGTGGAAACGGTACGGGTCTTCAAGTCCAGAATGCGGACCTGGTTGGTGCCGAATTCACAAACAGCCAAACGATCGTTCGAAAGGGCCGCCAGCCGGGTAGGGTTGAAGAACGCGGCCTTCTCGAAAGGCCCATCCGTGTTACCTGGAACACCGGTCCCGGCCAAGGTTTCGACATCGTTATTATTAAGAAGATCCACCACTCGTATCCGCTGATTCGTCGAGTCCGCCACGAAAAGCTTATCGCCTGATTCGCTGAAGCAAAGCCCGGTCGGTGTGTTGAATTGGGCCTGATAAAAATCGCCATCCCTATAACCCACGCCGTGCCCCGCCACCAGGCTGTTGTAATATTCGAAGGGTGTCAAAGCCCGGCCGAGGGTAGGCAGGATCAGGATCAATGAAAGGGCTAGGGGAAGGATGGAAAAAGGAGTGAGCATGAGTTCCCGTTTTTTCATTTTTTCACCGCCGTCTCGAAGGGGATCAATTTGTCCTGGACCAGGTAATGGCTTAATAGATAACCGATCAGCCGATCCCCATAGGCTGTGTAGTGTCCGCTGCAACAGAGGGTAATGTCCGGATAATAACCGACACGTAAAGCGTCGTAAGGCTCGGACAGGTCCAGGAAATCGAAGTGATAACGCTGGCTAAGCTCGTTCCAGAAGATGACCGTCTCATCGGTGAAGGGGCTCGTAAGGGACAAAAAACAGCGTGACCTTAGGGGCTGGTTTCCCCGGGGATAAACCGGCTTGGATCTTCTCACCCATGAGTTGCAAACGACGCCCGGCCATCTCGATCAGGTCTTTCCTCATTTCCGGATCGGCCGAGTGAATGAACCCCCAGGGATCTTCCTGCCCCGGGTAAGTGAGTTTGGAAATGTCGACCTTCGTCCTGTTTTTGTAGCGTTCGATCAGGTCCGCGGCAGGTCCGGGAGGGATACGCTGGGAAAATGGCTTCAAAAGGAATTCCGTATCCAGGCTATAGGCTGGGATACCCTCGGAAGTCATGGGACGCATATAGTAATCCTGGTAACCAGCCCAGCTCACCAGGGCCAGGACCTGGTCGATGTCGTATTTTTTAACTATGGGAGGGATCTCATAGGAGGCGTAAGAGGGTAGGTCCTTATCCTTGCGGTTCCATTCCAGGACCTCGTAATGGGTTTTCACGCCCTGAAGAGCCGCTTCGGTGTTCAGGAACAGCTCTAATTGTTTTCCCATGGTGTCCATTCTTAGCGTGCCGAGGAAAGCCAGATAGGTCGCGTCGAAATCATAGGGAGGTCCTGGCACGTTCCGGGGGCCGATATATGTCCTCGAATCCCCGGCCAGCAAAATGCGGTAGGTCCCAGAGGGTTTCTTGGCCGGATAGCTGAAATCCATGGCGACACCGCTGGGTTCGGAATTGGTGGCGGATTTCCAATAGGGACCAAAATCGTAATCCTTGAGGCTGATGATGGAGTGAAGACCTTCGGTTGGAGTGGAAACGAAAAATTTCCGTGATTCGACCGGTGAAGCGGCGAACCCAACAGGTTGTCCTGGCCCGAAGCTCAGGAAAGGTTCGGCCCCGGGATCCGAGGGGTCCATTAAAAATCCCCAGACTGTCGGCAGGATGACCGGGGTCGATTTGGGCGATCCAACCTTGACCAGGGGGATCACTCCCGATTGTAAGGCGTATAAAGAACCGTCTGAAAAAGCCAATTCCAGGACATGGTCGCCCTGGCCCGCTTCGGTCAGGTTCAAGCTTTTCTGGTCGGACGAACCAAGGTCCGCCAATTTCAAAGAATAAACAGTGGGGAGGGCCCGGTCCGCCACATACAGTTTTTCCTGGTCCAGGCAAAGGGCTTGGGGAGAAGGGACCAGGGTATTGTTCGCGAAAGGAGTCGAGACGGTTAGGGATTTCAGGTCCAGTTTCCCGATGGATCTATTATCCGGTTCGGAAAAATACAGGCTGTCATCCACGGGACTGTAGACCATATCCCAAATCGTGACGCTTCCCGAGACCGACGAGACGGTCTTGGCCTTCAAGTCCAATAGGCGGATCAGGTGGTTTCCTTGGTCGTAGACCGCCATCCGGTCGTTGGAAAGGGAAGTCACTCTTAATGGAGCGTTGAAGGCCGCCTCGGCGAAGGAGCCGTCAGCATTCCCTGGAAGGCCGGTTCCAGCCAGGGTTTCGACCTCGTTCTCATTCAGCAGGTCCACGATCCGTATCCGGTTATTCTTGGAATCGGCCACGAAAAGTTTTTTCCCGGTTTTGTCGAAGGCTAGGCCGGTGGGGAGGGCGAAACGGGCTTTGGCGAAGGTGCCATCTTGGAACCCAGCCTCATCCCCTCCAGCCACACGGTTATAGAAGTATTCCATGGGGGTCACTGCCCGCCCAACGGTCGGCAGGGTGGAGCCCCAGAACAATAAATAAAATAGTAACCACTTCATGGAAGTCTCCGAAGAGTAGATCGAGAACTTTTGTATCAATATAACCGAATATAAATCAGAGAGCGATGTGCCATTGTGATCCCAAAAGAATGTTTTTTTGCAGGAATTTTGCTTTGAAGGCTATTTCTAACCTATAGTTTCCAGTAAGGAAAAATATCAATGAAATATTGTTTAATCGATTATGTAGATTCGGTTATTTTTGAAAACTAGAGGGTCTTTTTTGAAAAAGTGTTTTTCTTGACGGATAAAGGTGTTTCAGAATATCCTCGAAATGTAGTGTTTTATTATTCCCCTTGGAGTTGTTTAATAGTTTGAAAAATATTATTAAAACCTTTCAATTATCAAAAGCACTTAAGCTCATTCCTGCGCCCAAATTAAAAATTTTTCGTAAGGTTGTTGAAAAATATCAATGCCCTTATGGACAGATCGTTGAGTTATTTTGCGCATTTGGAGTTGGTGGATATTTTATCCAAATCCATCGGACTCTTATTCAATGTTTGATTGGGGTGACATCCTGGGCTATCGGAGTGTGTCTTGTTCTTATTTGGTTCCCATCTATTTTTGGATGGAATGTTTTTTTTATATCCATTTTTAAAAACCTAAAAGACCGGCGTGGGTGGAACTTGGGTAAGATCGCAATGGCTGGTCTTTTCGTTTTGATAGTCGCCGGGGCGTCTTTTTTTTTCATCCGTCATGGGGTTGGTCTATATTTAATGGTTTCCTTTTTAGTTTTGGGTGTGTTTTTTTTCTTAATGAAAAAACAATTTTCTGCTTTATGGATTAAATCGGCCAACGCGTCCAAGCTTTGGTATCAACAATTTCCCTGGCCGAGTGCCTTGATTATTTTGGTCATTTCGTTTTTTCTGTTTTTTAGTTGGGGTTTGTTTTCTACACAATTCAGCAGGAATACCAGTCATGGCTTTGAATTATCCAAGGTTGGCAAGATTTCTCCGATGGAGTCATACAACAGTCTAGTCGCTGGAAATGAAGAAGCCGGGTTTCAAGATGGGGAATTTCAGGACGCTTTTTTTAAAAACCCCGCTGCGCTTGTGTTTGATAAAGAAGGGAAGCGGTTGTTTGTCGCAGACAAGGATAACCATCGGATACGAGTTGTCCATATCGATGACTTGAACCGCGTCGATACACTGACCGGTAAAGGGATGCCCGGAAACAACGATGGGTCATTGGCGGCGGCGACTTTTAATTTTCCCAGCGTCATGGCAGCTTTGCCCGATAATCGGTTGGCGGTTTGCGATTGGGGAAGTCAAACCTTGCGTTTTATCGACTTGAAACATCAAGTCGTTACCACCCTGGGAACGGGTCCCGATGGGAAAGGTAAAAAGGTAATTTTAGGCATAGTTTGGAATATGGCTTATTGTTCAAAGGATAACTGCCTTTATTTGACCCTCCCGGACGCTCATTGCGTTGATAAAATTGACTTAAAAGACCTTCAAGTTTCACAAATAATTTCCCAAAATCCAAACATACCATCACCCAAAGCTCTTTGTTTGGATGGGGACAAGATTTATGTGGCGGACAAGGATTTGCCGACGATCTATACAATCGAAACAAAAGCTAATGTCCAGCCAAGTCAAACTATAGATTTAGTCGATGCAGGTAAGGGGGATCATATTCTTGAAATGGCGGCCAGCGAAGGAAGGGTTTACGCTCTTCAATCTGGAGTGGACCCTTTGGCGATGGTTTTTCCGAATTACAAACCTGTCAGCTTGGCAACTCCTTGGGGATTTTTCTTGGAAAATGATAACCCTGGCTATACTCCGTTGATGCGTTTATCCAAAGCCGATCCGATCGGTTTTGTGATTTCCTCGGTGGAAAAAAGAAAATTATTTGTAACTCTCACCAATCGTATCGTCAGTATCAAGGATTATGACTTTGAAAAACTTTGGAATGTCGCAAATGTCCAAGAGGAAAGCGATCACCGCCTTACGGATTTCAGATATCCCACTGAAAAACCGCCAAGGACTTTTCGGATACTAGTTTCCGGAAGTTCCATGGTCATGATGTCTCCTGAGATCATACCCGGCGTAAGGTCAAAAGATCCTAATTTCCAAGCGGCTTACCAAGCGAGTCGGGCCATTAGGACAGATTTATTCGCGAAAAAGTTGGAGTTGTTATTAAATGCCCAGTCGACGCTTCATGGATCGAATGTTCATTTTGAGGTTCTTGTTCTTGGACAGGTTGGCGTGCCACCACAATATTTTGGTATCGACCTGATCCCAAGCATTGTTCGAAAGTACGATGTCGATATGACGATCCTCTTGGAAACGCCGGATCAGGAAGGTGTTTGCTACTACTATTTTGAAAAGCCTTTGACCTCAGATGGTATTCCGGCGATGGCAGATGATCCTGAATTCATGCTCAAACCTTGGAAAGAAAGAGTCTCTTCGGGGCTCCCGGCTGACCTTGCGGAGCGGTGTCTCAAAGATAAATTAGCCGCGGAAGAATCGCCAATTCACATAAACTTTTCTGAGTTTTATAAATTACTGGAAGCGAATGATAAGAAAATAAGAGATGACCTGGTTGAATTGACGGCGCGTCCTATTGGGGTATTAGCCCAAAAAGTAAAGGCGCTGAAAACCGACGCGGGTGATCCAGTCAAGTTTTTGGTTTGTTATGTTCCTACTGAAAATGTTGGAAAGCAATTAGAGTATAGATTGTTCTGGAATGATGTTCTGAACCAAAGCCAAGTGGAAATTTTAGACTTGAGTGATCCCTTTACGGCGTTTCAAGTCAGTTGTTACCCGACAAACGAGGCTTGTTGCAACGAACATTTTACCGGCCAAGGAAATTGGTTAGTCGCCTATCTTTTGAATTATTATTTGTGGGATAAAAAATATTTACCTGTCGGAAAACTTCAATAAGTGGCCAGCCTTTTTAGACAAGTAGAAGTAATCTCGAAGGGTTTTTGAGATTTCGATAGGGATTTTCCATGACCCTGAAAAAAAATATTAAATTCAGACCAAAAGGCTCTCGTTTCTCGAAACAAGAGAAACGGTTCCATAAACTTGTGGATCAAGAAGATTCCTGGAATAAATGGAACCCATGGATTTTCTTTGGTTTATTTGTTGGGTGGTTAATGACTTTCGGAGCATTTGCCAGCCTAAACAATTTTAGGTTGATCCTGCCGTCCTGGTTTCCGCCGGTAAATCCCTCTTTTTTCTGGCTCATGATGGTCTTGGGTTTCGGGTCAATGGTTTTCTGTTTATGGAATATGCCCGAACCGTCTGGCGGGAAGGACATCACGAAAGGAACGGCCTGGACCGGGTTTGTCCTGCTGATGGGTATCGCCACCTACCTTCGTTTGTTTGATTACGATCAGGCACCGGGATTTTTACACGAGGACCAGTGGTTCTTAACCTCGCAAGTCCTCCGTATTTTGGATTTCCACGATCATCCCTTTCTTTTTGATTACGGCGCCACCGAACCTCCTTTCAATTACGTTTCGGCCTTCATTTGGACCCTTCTGCCTGGATTGAAGGGTTTGGCGGCCATGCGCATCGCCGCTTCCTTGTTCGATTTGGGTACTGTGTGGGTTTTCTATCTATTGGGGAAAGAGGTCGGCGGAAGGCGAATGGGATTGATCCTGATGGCCATGGGGGCCTTCAGCAAAGCCTTGATCATTACCAGTGACGCGACAACACGGTGTCATCTGACCATCTTGGCCTGCGCTCTGACCCTCTTGTTCCTGATAAAGGTCTTCAAACACCCTGTTATGAAACATTTCATCGGCCTGGGATTGTCCCTGGCGTTCGGGGGGTATACCTACGCCCCTTTTAGGATATGGGTCCCTTCGGTCGTGGTGGGGCTCATCTTCTGGATATTACTTAGGCCCGATGGAAGGCCAAAAACCAAGTCGGGGTGGCTCCTGGCTTTGGGTTTCGCCGCGGCTTGGTCCTATTATTTTTTCTACCAAAGTTATCCAGGTGTGCGTCCTTTCGTTTTGACCCAATGGTTCATCTTGGGCTGGGGGAAGTATGTGATATGGGCTGTTTTGATCTTTCTTTATGCCAGGGCTTGGCGTCGGCCGAATGAGGAAAAGATGCTGCGGGGTTGGATCACCGGCGCTTTACTTTGCGCCCTTATCCAGTGGCCTCTTTGGATGGCACCCCAATATACCGAACATACGGATCAAATCGTCGCTTTCAGTCCAAAGTACAATTTTACGATAGATGCCCTTCTGGCACAGATGTGGGGCTTTTCAAGACTGGCGTTTTGTAAATTGTTTTTTTCCAACCCGTTGAAAGTACCTTTGCCTCCTAGCGAGGGTGATTCTTATATGGATTTTTATATCACCTTCTTCGCCACAGTCGGGTTGGCCTGGCTTGTCGTCCGGCCGAATTGGACCAAGACCGCCATTCTGGGACTTTTCGTCATAGGACTTCTTCCTTTTATAATGTGTCCAGGCCCGCACGTTTTTCGGCTATTGGCAGTGTTCGCGCCTATCTTCCTGACGGCTGGTTGGGGGGCCTTCAAGATATGGGAATCTTTTTTGCTCCTTCCCTGGAAAAAGAAAAGATTTTTGGCTGATGTGCTGTTGTTATTTGCTGGGATTTGGGGGCTAGTCGCTTCAGTCCAAATGATAAATGTTTGGAAAGCCCACCGATGGCCAGACCCAGCTTGCTCGGATGTCATTGCCAGTGAATTGTCCAAAGATAGGGTTTATATAGTTCCCTATCCTGATTATTTGGGTCGTGTTCAGCAAGATATTCTTTACGACGGAAAGGATGTTCACCAGGCCGGAGCTTCTAATCCTATCGATACAGCGCCCGGAGAGACAGCAAAGGATATCGCGATCATTACCTGGGTATGGGATAAGACCGTCCAGGATCGGTTGAAAAAAGAATACCCTCAGGCGAAATGGTTCGAGAAGATCGATTATTGGCATGTGATGATCTTGAAATACGCTGTCGTGCCTTTCGGCCAGTTATCCAAGAACCCCTCTTTCCTTTTCTATGTTCGTCAAACACCCAACATCGCCTGGGACCGTAAGTTTTTCGGGGGGCTTGGATTGGGACGGGGCATCATTCTTCGGGAAGAACGTGTCGCCGGTTGGAACGATAGCTTGCCCGCCGACCTGGCGACTGATTTTCACGGAGCCAGGATCCAAGGGGTCTGGAAGGTGGAGAAGGCGGGTAAATACCGTTTGAGTCTGTCAACCTACAATCCAACCCGTCTTTTTGTGGATGGACGGTTGGTCCTGGAACATATCAATCACAGCATGTCGAGGGAAACGAGCGTTGACCTGGAATTACCCCAAGGGGACCACGCGGTGAGGCTCCAAATGTCATTCGCCCACGAAAACCGAATTCCCGATGTTCAGGTCTTGTCCCTGAACGACAATTGGAAAAAATCCCTGGAAGAACTGGCCGGACCTCTGAGTTCAGGGATGGTCACTACCGATCCGTAATAAGATCATCAAGGTGTTCGGTTTTCCTTTTTGGGGAGATCGAAAGGTATAAGTGAATTCTCGATCAGGTAATGGGTCAGAAGATTCCCGATCAGTTCATTCCCATAGGCGGTGTAGTGACCGTCGCAGCACAATGTGGCGGTGGGATAATAGCTTATTTTAGTGGCGTTGAAAGATTCACTTAGATCTAAAAACGGGAAGCTGTACTGGTTGCAAAGATCTACCCAAAAGTCTACCGCGCAATCAGGCCAGGCCCGGAATGGAATAAAAAACAAGACTAATTTGGGTGAATTGCCGTTTGGAGATCCTTTATCTTTAATTTTTTCGGTCAACATCTGTAATCTTCGACCGGCCATTTCGATGAGATCTTTCCTGCTTTCCGGATCCGCGCCACAAATAAAACCCCAGTAGTTGTCCTCGCCCGGATAGGAGAACTTTTCCGTGTCGGTTTTGACCTTTTTCTTATACCGGGCATATAAATCCGCGGCTGCTCCAGCGGGAACCCTTTTTGATAACGGTTTTAAAATGTATTCGGGATCAACGTACATGGCGGGAATACCCTCGGATGTCAGGGGATACATGAAATAATCCAAATAACCTGTCAACCCTACCAAGCCTAGGACCATATCCACATTGTATTTTTTGACCAATGGCGGGAGTTCGGTGGGGGCATAAGTACTGAGGGCGTAACCTTTACGGTTCCATTCCAGCACCTCGTAATGAGTTTTCACCCCTCTGAGGGCGGCTTCGGTGTTCAAGAATAGCTCAAGCTTTTTTCCCATTGTATCCATTCGCAATGTGCCGCTGAATCCACCACCGTATAGGTCAACATCCTTGTAAGGCGGACCTGGGACCAGCCGTGGCGCGACAAATGTCCTGGAGTCGCCTGAAAGCAAAATGCGGTAAGTGTTCTTGGGCTTCTGCGCCGGATAATTGAAATCCATCACATCGGGTCCAGGATCTGAATTGTCGTAGGATTTCCAAAGGTGGTCGAAATTGTAATCCTTGAAACTGATGATCGAATTCGGGTTGACAGACGGTTTGGTGACAAAGAATTTGCGCGGTTCGGTGGGGGAGGCAACGAACCCGAATACCTGGCCAGTTTGAGTGGTCATGAACGGCTCTACCCCTGGATTCTGATTATCGACGAAGAAGCCCCAGGTAGTGGCTAGACTGACTGGAGTGGATTTTATCGGGCCCACTCGGATAAATGGATTTTTGCCGGTTTGTAATCCGTAAAGAATCCCGTCCGAAAAGGACAATTCCAGGATTTGGTCGCCCTGACCGAATGGTTTCAATGAAACACTCGCGGATGACGCCGTGTTCGATCCGAATTCCACGCTGTAGATCGTCGGTAGCTTTTGATCCGCCAAAAACATCTGGCTATTCGTGACACAAAGGGCTTGTGGATTCGGAAGAAGGGGATTGGTCGAAATGACGGTTGATAATTTTTTTGATTTCAGATCCAATTTCTGCAAACTTCCGCTGCCACCCCAGGCGGGAACAGAAAAGTAAAGACAATCGTCTTGGGGCCGATAGACAAGATCCCATAGGGAAGGGATGGGTTGTGGTTGAGTCCCGTTTCCGGAGGAAGCGACCAAGGTGGTGACGACTTGTTTGTTCAAGTCCACCAAGCGCAAGGATTGATCCCCTTGATCATAAACGGCCAGGCGATCAGGCGGGATCCAAGCGAGCGCGAAGGGTCCCCAGAATGTGGCGGTGAGAAAGGGGCCGTCTGTTTTTCCCGCGGAACCAGAACCGGCTAAAGTGCCGACCCGGTTGTTGTCGTTGAGATAAACCACTCGGATCCTATTGTTGTTGAAATCGGCCACGAACAATCGGTCGCCTGTGTCGTCGAAAACCAACCGGGTGGGATTGTTAAAACGAGCTTTGGTGAAATCGCCGTCCTGAAATCCTGATAGGTTTCCGCCGGCTACAAGACTATTGAAGTACTCCATCGGCGAAACGCCTCTGCTGATGGTTGGAAATACGAATAAAGTCGCCAAAAGATAAATGCGCTGGATGTTAATTTTTGACTGAGTCATATTTCTCCAGATTTTAAAAAAGTTTATGTCTTGCCAGATATTGGATGGATAAATCCTAATACTTAAAAAATCCCAAAGAATATAAACACAATAAATACTATCTCTGTTCCGCGCAAAAAGGGGATCGATTAATGTTTTAGCTTGAAGGGAGTTTGTTTGAAATGAGTTGAAAAACAATGGAATCCCAAGAAGCGATCAACTTTTTATAAGCAGAGGAGGGCATATTCATGATCTTGGGACTAAAACCCTGGCTTTTTGAAGGGACAATATTAATAATCCTTCAGCCCTATTCTTCGTTAATAATGAGATGACGGGGCCTAGCAGGAACATTTCTAGCGGTGAAAATCTAGAGAAGTGAAATGTTTTTTACCAAAAGAGAAGCGAATAAAGAGTAAAAAATAACCGGTGGAAAATGACAAACTACCTTCCGCGCAAAACCAAGCGCCAAAAAATAAAATCGAGTTCTAATACAAGAAATCCTGTTTTAGGAAAGGTGGATTTCGAGAAACACAAAGACATCTATTTGGAGGAAGTGCAGAACTCCATTTCCTTTATCAGCAAGGATGTGGATTTCTTCACGGAGGTCAAGGCCCGTCAGCTACGAGAGCTGGCCCAAAAATACATGGGAAAGCCTTCCGATCTGAAAGTGCTGGATGTGGGATGCGGTATCGGATTGACCGACCGCTTTTTGACAGGCCATTTCGGGAAGGTTTATGGAATCGATGTGGCCAAGGGTTTGGTCCAAAAGGCGAAGGAAATAAATCCAACCGCGAATTATAAATCCTATAAAGGCAAGGTACTACCTTATCCCGATCGATCGATCGATGTCACTTTCGCTATCTGCGTCCTGCACCATGTCCCTCCCGAAAGACACGACTCCTTCATGGGGGAACTTCGCAGGGTCACCAAAAAGAACGGGCTGATCGTCATATTCGAGCATAATCCCTTGAACCCCTTGACCATCTACGCGGTCAGTCGCTGCCGGTTGGACGACGACGCCATCCTCCTTTCCGCGTCTAAAACACAGGGCTTGATCACGGGACAAGGACTTCAGGCCGTGGATAAGGGCTATATCCTCTTCACGCCTTTCCGGGGAAAGCCTTTTACGCTGCTGGACAGAGCCCTTGGTTGGCTGCCCTTGGGAGCGCAATATTACGTCGCGGGTATCAATAAAAGCCCGCGTTGAGATCGAGGGACCATTCTTGAAAAGAATTCAATCGTCCCGGTCAGCCATTGTCTCGGGTTATAATGCGGGTTGAGCGAGGTGCATATGAAACTTAAAGGCAAGAAGATCCTGGTGACGGGCGCGGATGGTTTCATTGGAAGCCACTTGACCGAAGCCCTGGTGGACCGAGGGTATGATGTCAGGGCTTTTGTCTATTACAACTCGTTCAATGGCTGGGGCTGGCTGGACAGCTTTCCCAAGAATAAACTGAAAAAGATCGATGTTTTCCCAGGCGATGTCCGGGACCCGAACGGCGTGGAGCAGGCCATGAGGGATTGCGATATGGTCTTTCACCTGGCCGCCCTGATCGCCATCCCCTTTTCCTATCATTCACCCGATTCTTATGTGGACACCAACATCAAGGGCACCCTCAACATCCTTCAAGCGGCCAAAAAACTGAAGGTCAAGAGACTGCTGGTCACCTCGACATCCGAGGTCTATGGGACCGCCCAGTATGTCCCCATCGACGAAAAGCATCCTTATCAGGGGCAGTCGCCCTATAGCGCCACCAAGATCGGGGCGGACCGCTTGGCCGAGTCCTTCTGGCGTTCCTTCAACCTGCCTTTGGTCATCGTGCGTCCTTTCAATACTTATGGTCCCCGGCAGTCGGCCCGTGCCATCATCCCCACCGTTCTGACCCAGCTATTGACCGGAGCCAAAAAGATACAGCTGGGCAACCTGGAACCTACCCGGGACTTCAATTACGTCAAGGACGTGGCGGAGGCATTCATCCGTATCGCCGAGGCGGATAACGCCCTGGGGCAGGAGATCAATATCGCCTCCAACCAGGAGATCTCCATCGGACAGCTGGCCGAACTGCTCATCCGGCTGACCAAAAGCAAGGCCAAGGTGGAGAAGGACCGGCAAAGGGTGAGGCCCGAGAAATCCGAAGTGGAACGTCTTTGGGGAAGCAACGAAAAGCTCTATTCAATGACCGATTGGCGCCCCAAATGGGACCTGGAAGCGGGATTGAAAGAGACCCTGGAATGGTTCAAACGGCGTGAAAACCTCTCCCGCTACAAAGCCTGGCTGTATAATCTTTAGACCATGAGAGCCATCCTCCTAGCCGGGGGCAAAGGCACGCGCCTGAGGCCCTACACCACGCTCATTCCGAAACCCCTTGTCCCATTGGGCGGGGAGATATCCATCCTGGAGATCGTGCTCCAGCAATTGAAGAAGGCCGGATTCACCCACATCACCCTGGCGGTCAACCATCTTTCCAAACTGATCATGGCCTATATCGGGGATGGTTCCCGTTGGGACATCAAGATCGATTACTCCTTGGAAGAAAAACCCCTCAGCACCATCGGCCCCCTGACCCTGGTGAAGGACCTGCCCGAGCGATTCCTGGTGATGAATGGCGATGTGCTGACGGACCTGGATTTCAAGAAGTTCTATGAGGACCACGCCAAGGCCGGAAGTTCCATCACTGTGGCGGCCTTCAAAAGGGAAAACCTCATCGACTTCGGGGTCATGCGCTACGACCAGGACCATTTCCTGACGGGTTTCGAGGAGAAACCGGTCCATTCCTACGATGTCAGCATGGGGGTCTATTGCCTGGATCGTTCGATCATCGAAAAACTCCCCAAGGGCGAGAAATACGGTTTTGACGACCTGATGAGGGATGGGTTGAAGAACGGGGAAAAGATCCGGATCCAACCTTTCAAAGGTTTTTGGCTGGATATCGGTCGGCCTGAGGATTACCAATACGCTGAGGACCATTTTCCCGAGATCAAGAAGACCCTCGGACTGGTTCCGTGAAAGTCCTGATCACGGGCGCGGCGGGTTTTACGGGCCGCCATCTTTCCGCCCTTCTCTCGAAAGAGGCGGGGAACCAACTGGTCCTGATCGACCGAAAAGCTTCTCAAGGTATCTTGTCCTGCGACCTGGCCAAGCCCGAAGAAGTGGAAGGGATACTGAAGGATCAGGCGCCCGACCAGATCTACCACTTGGCCGGGACCTTTACCAATGACTATGGCCTGGATCACGCGTCCAATGTGGAAAGCTCCAAGAACCTTCTGGACGCGGTCGTGAAGCTGAAACTTAACCCCAAGATCCTGCTGGTGGGAAGCGCGGCAGAATATGGGGATGTTCCGGAAGCCGAGAACCCAGTGAAAGAAAACCGGCCCCTTCGCCCAGTCAGCGTCTATGGACTGACCAAGGCGATGCAGACCCAGCTGATGCTTTTTTACGCCGCGACGACCACCCTTCGTCTGGTGATGGCCCGGACCTTCAACCTTATGGGAAAGGGCGTGTCCGACCGCCTGTTTGTCGGTAAGATATATCAACAGATCGATGAGTTGAAAAAAAACAAGCTTCAAAAGATCACCACTGGTTTTCTGGGGGCTGAAAGGGACTATCTCCCGGTAGAGGAAGCGGTCCGAAAGTACAAGGTTCTGATGGAAAAGGGCGCGCCCGGCGAGGTCTACAATGTCGGGAGCGGCAAGGGGATCAAGATGTCCAGCCTCCTCTACAAGATCCTGCAGGAGAACGGACTGTCCATGGACGTGGTCCTGGAAAGGGCGGTGGAAGCCACCCCCAAACACAATGTCATGAGGATGGTCGCGGATACTGGCAAGTTAACGGCGTTGGAAAGCGGGAAGAAACCATGAAAACCCTGACGGTCATCAGCCCGGTCTATAACGAAGCCGAGGTCATCGAGCATTTCTGCGGGGAATTGAAAAAGGAACTGGGGAAACTCAAGGGGCGTTATAAAACCCATGTGCTTTTTGTCGTGGACAAGGGAACGGACGGGACCCTGGACACGCTTCGCCGGGTCTGCGGGAAGGATAAAAGCGTTTCGGTCCTGGCCCTGTCCTCGCGTTTCGGGCACCAGATGTCCCTGCTGGCGGGCATCGACCACGCCGATTCGGACGCGGTCGTCATGATGGACTGCGACCTTCAGCATCCCCCGGCGCTGATCCATGAGATGGTCAAGGAATATGAGAAGGGGAGCGCCGTGGTGTACGCGGTGAGGAAGGACACGGACGAGATCGGATGGTTCAAGCGCGCCGGGTCTCGGCTCTTCTATTGGTTCATCAATAAGATCTCGGATATTCCCATTAACGAGAACGCGGCTGATTTTCGGCTCATTTCCCGGCCTGTCCTGAAGGTATTGAAGGAGCAGGTCCGTGAAAGGAATATCTTCTTTAGGGGCATCATCAGCTGGCTCGGTTTCAAGCAGACGCCGGTGGCTTTCACCGTGCAGAAAAGATACGCGGGAAGCACCAAATATTCCCTTCATAATCTTCTTCGTCTCGGGAAATGGGGGGTCCTATCCTTCAGCAAGAAACCCCTGCAGGCGGCGGTTTTCTTCGGGGTCCTGTTCGCCCTTTTCGCTTTCGTCAACGCGGCCGTAACCTTTGTCCAATACTTCATCTACAAATCCCTGCCATCCGGTTGGACCACCATCGTCATCCTGCTGTCCTTCCTGGGCGGGGTCCAGCTCATCTTTCTGGGCATCATCGGGGAATATATCGGCGGGATCTTCGACGAGGTGAAGGGCCGGCCCCACTACATCGTCGAAGAAAAACTGAACCTTCGGTGAGCGCCTGTGTCCTTTGCGGCGGGAAGAAGAACCATCCCCTCTACGCGGGTGTTCTACGGTGCGAGTCCTGCGGTTATGTCTTCGCCGATGTCCGTCTGACCGACCAACAACTCTTCAAGCTTTACCGCCGAGATTATTTCTTCGGCGAGGAATACATCGATTACATCGCCGACCGGAAGGTGTTGGAAAAGAACTTCGCGTTGCGGTGGAAAGTCCTGCGGAGGTACATGGATACTCAATCTTACCCGCGTCTTTTGGAGATCGGATGCGCGCACGGATTTTTCCTGAATGTGGTTCGGAATGAGTTCGACGAGGTCCGGGGAATCGATGTCAGCGAGGACGGCATCAAGTACGCCAAGAAAACACTGGGGTTGCCGGTCGTCAGGGGAGACTTCCTTGAAAAATCCTTCGGCCGAAAAAAATTCGATGTGGTTTGTCTTTGGGATACCATCGAGCACCTACGGGATCCCCATCTATACCTGAGAAAGATCGCCCAGTTGACCCGGCCCGGTTCATTGGTCGCCATCACTACCGGGGATATCGAGAGTCCCAACGCCAGATTCCGAGGGCAAAAGTGGCGTCTGTTGCACCCGCCGACCCACCTGCATTATTTTTCCAAGAAAACCCTCGCGGACCTTTTGGACCGGAACGGGTTCGACGTGGTTTATAGCCGATACTGCGGTTTTTACAGGAGCGTGGATAATATCGCTTATAACATCCTGGTCCTGCGCCAAAAGAAAAAATGGCTCTACGAGCTCATCAAAAAAAGCGGATTGGCATCCTGGGATATATATCTGGATATGTTCGACATCCGTTATGTGATCGGCAGGAAACGGTAGGAAGGGTTGGGTGTTGACAGGTATATTTGGTGATAAATCATCGATTTCCCAGTGTTTGAATCGGGGGCTTGTCCCTTTTTTTGGTTGTTTTGAACAGATTGGGAATTATCAATGGGCATTGCGCAGTGTATAATTCAAGAACGTTGACCATTTAACGAGGTAATAGTGATCTTCCAACGCCGTTCCTATTTTCAGGTCTTATTTATATCGGCTTTTTTCATTACAGCCTTCAGCGGGCCAATTTATGGCCAGCCCGCGCCCGAGGCCGGCGATTCCGATCTGGCTTTGCCGCCACCGCCGGTTATAACCCCAACTTCAGCCTCGCCAGCCGCGACTTCAGTTGGGACACCCGCCAACACTCCCACTGTGGTCTCGGCCCCGGCGCCTTCCGCCAGCGACCCCGATCTGGCTTTGCCGCCACCGCCGGTCCCGACACCGATGTCAGCCTCTCCAGCCGCGACTTCCGTTGGAACTCCCGCCGTCACCTCCCCGGTGGCCACAAACCCGCCACCTTCCGCCGGCGCCCCGGATCAAGCCTTGCCCGCCATGCCTCCCGCGCCCAGTCCTTATGAGCAGGCCATGGCGTTATTCAAAAAAAAGCTGTATTCGGCTTCCATCCCTTTATTCCATCAAGCGATCAAACAAAATCCGAATGACTTCAAGGCCTTCTACTTCTTGGGTTCGGCCCAACTTTTGACCAAGGATAAAAGGAACGCGATCGTTTCCTTGACCATTTCCTGTCAGAAGAGACCCAACGCCAAACTGAGCGCTTACGTCAAGCGTTTAAGGGACTCATTGACGGACGAGGAGCAGCTATGGGTCGATGCCCAGGTGCAGGCGTTCATGACCGGAAAAAAGGCCGATGTCGCCGACTTAGCCAACTATCCGGAATTAGGTTTCCGTTTGGAATCGGCCATGGTTTTCATGAATCTGGCTGATTTCATCGCCGATGCCCAATCCGGAGCGGCTTTCGGGAATGTGGCGGAAACCTATGAGCCAGGGTATCGATTCGTAGGGACTGTTCCCACTTCATTCCCCAGTTTCAACGTGGAACCAGTCCTCAAACTGGCATCCCATTTTGAGTTGGGGTTGCCTGTGGGTTATACGCCGATCGGTACGATTTCGGAGACCGTTCAAAGCGTTCTCTACGGGAACAGTTCCGAGTCGTTCGCGATCAACGCTTTTTCCATCGGCTTGAACGCTCGTTACCTTGCCGGAGAAGGGGACTTGCAGGCTTTTCTGGCGGGTGGACCCCTGGTGGTCCCTATTTCTATGAGCGTGAATTGCTCGAATTATAACGGCGGCCTGGGATCGGGAACCGGCAGCTTTTCCGATGTCGCCGTGGGGGGGCAGGCCCAGGTAGGCCTGGACTGGCATCTGGGGGAACATTTCCTGGTAACACCCTCGATCGGCTACCAATGGGTTGTGGCGAACAATTTTACCGGCACATTGGCCGGGAGTGGAAATACCGTTAAATCAAGGCTTGAATTCAACACCAATCCGGTCAATGGTAGTCAGATCACCCTAGTCCCCGTCGGGAAAGGGGATCCAAACGGCATGAGACCCCTTCAGGTGGATTTGAGTGGTATCATTGGTGGAGTCTATATTTCAGCGTTGTTTTAGGGATGATCAAATCGTAGGAAGGGTTCATTGAGTAACTTTCGTTCCAATTTTATATCGATTTTAATATTGTTGGTCCTGGGTTCGCTTCCCTTGGCATGCCATAACACTTACAAGAACAACCCGACCATGCCGATGGGCATGACAGCGACATTCAGCCCGACCAATACGATCTTTTACACCCCCACCAATACCGCGACCGTCACCAATACCCGCACACCCACCAACACCCCGACCATTACATCCACTCCCACCCTGACCAATACCAGCACCCCAACCGGGACCCCGACGCTGACAGCCACGGCTACCTATTCAGCCACACCGACCAATACACCCACGATCACCTATACCCCGACCCTCACCGACACCTTTACCCCGACATCCACCCCGACCCTGACCCCCACATTTACCTATACCTCGACCCCGACCGACACCGCGACCAATACCATGACCTTCACTTACACTTACACCTTTACCCCGACTTTTACCCCCACCACCACATTTACTTCGACCTTCACTTCGACACCCACCAATACCGCCACGGTGACGGACACTTATACGCCCTCCAACACCTTCACCAATTCCCCCACATTCACCCAGACCTCGACACCGACCTCCACATTTACCCTCACCGATACCCTGACCCCCACCAATACCCCGACCGTCACACCAACATTCACTCCGACCAATACCCGTACAGATACAGGGACCCCAACCGCGACCGGTACCCCGACCGATACGGCGACCGTCACGATGACCCGTACTTCAACCAACACCGCGACGGATACGGGAACCCCTACCGCGACCGGAACCCCGACCGATACCGGGACCGTCACAATGACCCGTACTCCGACCAACACGGCGACAGTGACCATGACCTTCACGACGACCAATACCCGTACCGATACGGGCACGCCCACCTCGACTGGCACCCCGACCAATACCCCGACCGTCACTTCCACAAGGACCCCATCCAACACCCCGACCATTACCAGCACTTACACCCCGACCAATACCCCGCCTAATACGGCGACTCCCACCCTGAGCGGAACTCCGACCAACACAGCCACCAACACACCCACCTATACCCCGACCAGCACCCGCACCAATACGGGCACACCTACCCTGAGCGGCACCCCGACCAATACGGCTACGGTCACGGCGACCCGAACCTCGACCAATACCCCGACCATCACCATGACGTATACGCCAACCAACACCCACACCAATACCGGAACCACTACGGTGACCGGCACCCCGACCAACACTTATACAGCCACCTATTCCCATACTCCCACCAATACCCCGACTGTCACCACCACCTATACGCCGACCAACACCCCGACCATCACCAATACCAGGACGAATACCGCGACTTTGACCCCCAGCGGTACCCCAACCAATACGCCTACCATTACGGATACCCGTACCCCGACCAACACCCCGACCATCACCAATTCGGGTACCCCGACCAATACACGGACCGATACCTCGACCGTTACCCTGACCGGCACACCAACCAGTACCTATACTGTCACCAATACTCGTACCCCGACCAACACACCGACCATCACCAATTCGGGTACTCCGACCAATACACGAACCGACACCCCGACCGTAACCCAGACTGGCACTCCCACCGGCACATTCACCCTTACGAACACCCGTACACCAACCAGCACTTATACATTGACGGCCACGCGAACGGCATCGAATACCCCGACCAATACGGCGACTGTTTCCGCCACTTTGACGCCGACATCCACCGCGACCCAGACGCCGACCGCGACGCCTTAAAAGGCTGTCGAATATTTTGTTACCGCACAATTACTTTCAATTAAAATCATAACGATCCTTCGCTTCTGGATTTTTGTTTTAAAATCCGGAAGGAGATATTGGTTTGATATGGTTTGGTTTTATTTGATCGGAGGGTTCAGCGGAATATGGTCAAGCCAAGGGATTCGGGCCTAAACGCAGAACCAAGGCGCGGAGCAGATATTTCAAAAGAGTGGCCAACCCCAGCTTGGACTCGCCTCGGGTACGGTCAATGAACTCGATGGGGGCTTCTTTCACCCGGAGCTTGGCCTGATAGCAGCGGAATAGGATCTCGGACACAGTGAAGGGATCCCTCGCCTTCAAGGTATCGACCTTGATCCTGGTCAAAGCCTCCTTTGAAAAGGCCCGGAAACCCGAGGTTGGGTCGTTGGCTTTCAATCCCAGCACGAATTTCAAGTATTGCTTGGCGAAGCCGCTGGTGAGTTGCCGGTGGATCGGACGGTCCACGTCCTTCCCGCCGGGAATGTATCGACTGCCCAAAACGACATCGGCCTCGCCCGATTGGATCGGGGCGAGCATGGAAGGAATGAACTTCGGCTGGTGGGAAAGGTCCCCATCCATCTCGACCACCGCGTCAGCGCCCATGGACAGGGCTTTGACGAAACCATCCCGGCCGGCCCACCCCCTGCCTTTTATGGACCTGTCCCTCAAAAGAAGGTGAAGCTGGGGGTCTTTTTTCCCCATTTTTTCCACTTCCTCAAAAGTGCCGTCCGGGGAGGAATCGTCCACCACCAAAACCTCGGCTTGGGGAACGTTTTGATGCAGTAAAGACACTAACTCGCCGATATTGGCCCTCTCGTTGTATGTGGGAACCAGGATGATTGTTTTCATTGGGATCATTCCTTAAAGGGGATCGTCGGAAGAAACCGACCGTTATTGGACCTTTTTTAACTGCCGCTCGACCGCCGCTAACATATCTTTCTCTTTCAGGTTGTCCATGCAGGAAACTTTTTGGGTGCATTGGTTCTGGTAATAACAGCCGCAAGGGACGCTAGGGAGTATCTTTTCGCCCTGTCCATAAAGGTCGATCTCGGAATCGGAAGTGGGGCCGAAGTAGGCGACCAGCCTTTTGTCCAACGCGATGGCCACATGAAGGGCCAGGGTATCCCCGGTCACCAGGACCTGACATAGATCCATCAAAGAAGCGAACTGGCGAAGGGTGTTATCCGTTCCGGTAGGAAGACAAAGACCTTTCAACTTCCGGGCCAGAGCGGGCATTAGATCCCTTTCCTCCGGTCCGCCATAAAGGAGGAGGCCTGTTTTGGGATTCCTTTTTTTCAGGTTCTTGGCCAACCAGGAAAAACCATCCAACCTCCATCGTTTCATGGGCCACCGGCCACCCGAACCGATATTGAACCCGACGATCTTCTTGAATTTCGAGAGTTTGTTCTTGCGGGCGAATTCCTTTGCCCAGGACCTTTCTTTTTCAGTAAGGATCAACTGGGGTTTTTCCCCTTGGTAGGTCAGGCCGGCCAGCTTGAAAAGATGGTCTTGATAGGTGCGCTGGTTGGCTCGTTTGACCGTGTCGAAGATGCCCATCTCGAACCAGGTGTGGGCGGATTCTTCCAAAGGAACGACCACGCCTTCCTGGGATAAACCGAAACCATGTTTTTGTTTGGCGTTGGCCAGGTGCAGGATGGCGGCGGCTTTCCGGCTCATGTCGAAATTATAAGCTTGATCAAAAGTCGCGGCTCCCAAGTAGCCTGGCAAGGCTCCGTCGGGAGTGAGAAGCACATCGATGAATGGGTTCTTTTCCAAAAGCGGTTTGGAGGACGGCTCGGTGACCCACCAAATGGAAAGCCCGGGTCTTTTGAGGGCGGGCAGGAGGGAGGTCGAGCGGAGGACATCCCCGGCGGCGTCCAGTTTGATGATCAGGACCCTTTCCCTGACCTGCTCGTAACGGGGGCAATCCTGACATAGGACACCCTCGGCTTTGTGGGGGGCGCAGGGTTTTTCACCGGTGAAATGTCGGCAATCGGGTCGGAAATAAAGCATGGCGTTCCTTTGCAAGCATTTTAAAGCGTCAGATTGGCGGTACCAAGTTATTTGAACTGATCAGGATCCTTGCCTTATTTCTTGGGGGCGCTTATTTTCCTGGCGGTCGCGTAGAGGAGCAGGCCGTTGACCACGAACACGTCCGTCAGTTCGAACCCGTTGTGGCTTAAAGTGGTTTTCAGGCGTGTTTTAGTGAAATGATGGATATGACCGCATCGGTATTTATGGTAGAGGCTCCCGCGGATATACCCCATGTAAAGACAATTGAGGTTGAAAAGGGTGAAGAAGGGCCCCAAGAAATAATCGTAGGGCACGGTGATCAGGAAGGTGCCGTCGTCCTTGAGGATGCGTCTGACCTCGGACAGCACACTGACATGATCGAAGACATGTTCCAGAACTTCGGACATCAAGACCAGGTCGAATCCCTTGGTCTTAAGGCCAGTTTTGGCCAGGTCGGCGCAAACCTTGTAATCTTTCAGGCGTTTGTTGCGTTTGGCCCATTTGAGCATCTTTTCATTGATGTCGACCCCGAAGACCGGGAGGTGCGGGGTGTTCCACCAGCAGTTGCCGCATCCCAGGTCGGCGATCCTCATCCCTTTTTTGAAGTTCCCGAGGACAAATTCGGTTAGGCGCTCATAGCGGGAACGGTGATACCAGGCCCGGAATTTGCTGACCTTTTGCTCGTTGGTGTTGTCATCGTAAAAACTCTCGTTCATCTCCCGGTATTCGACCTCGGCCATCTTGGCCGAACTGAAGGTCGCGATGCGGTTCAGGAGGGCGTTGGAAGCGGCCAGCAAGGCCAGGCAGGATAGGAGCCCCTCGGGAAGGGAAAGACCGAAACGGGACATAAAAACCCAAAGCAAGGCCGAACTGCCGATCGAGACCCAAAAACTCAAGAAAATATGCAGCGGCAGGGAGGTCCTCATGCGGATCTCTTGGTTCACATAGACCACGTTGTAATAGAAGTAATGGAAGACCTGGTTGAGGAAAGTGCCCAGGAAAAAGGCCAGCAGGGGTGTGACCGAGAATTTCAGGGCCAGGGTCAAAGTGATCCCGGCGTTCAGGACGGCCCCCAGGAATCCGCCGAAAAGGAATATCAGGATGGAGGGATGCCGCCAGCGGTTCACGACCGAGTGTTCAGGCACGGTCAGCCTTTCTTCGCGATGATGAAATAACAGGCGCCTGGTCCGCCGTCCCTATTCAGGTCGTCCTTTAGCCACCAGGAAGCCAGCCGCTTGACCGGTTCCCGGGGACCGAACACCCATTTGCCCGTCAGGAGCCAGAGGATCTTGGCGGGGAAGGCGAGGATCATCCAACGCTCATAAGTATGGAAGGTCTTGAGGGGTATGAGGTAGTCGGCTTTTTCCATTTTCAAACCGGCTTTTTTCAGCCGTTTGGCCCATACCGCCGAGCTGTCGACGTGATGATGCTTGAACACCTTGTTGAGGCTGTCCACATACCAGCGTCCGAGACCGGAAAGACCGATGGAAGTGAGGACTCCCCGGAAAAAAGACCTCTCGGCGAAGCATTCGCTGGGAACGGTGATCATCAACCGTCCGCCAGGTTTCAAGACCCGGTGGATCTCGCTCAACGCCTTGTCGATGTCGGGGATATGCTCCAATACGCAGTTGCTGACCACGGTTTTAAAGGTCTTGGTCTTGAAGGGAATGTCGGTGGCGCTCGCGCAGAGGGCTTTTCCGTAACTGCCGCTTAACAGGGCCCGGTCGATCTCCTTGGGATCCAGGTCGATACCCGCTTCCAGTTTCTCGGCGAATGCCGTGCGAGCCAGGAATCCATCCCCGCACCCCACGTCCAGCACGGGATGGGCCAGTTTTTCCCCGCTGAAACGGTGGCATTCCAGCGCCCTCCAAAAAGCCATGGCGACTGGGGAATGGGTCAGGTATTCCTTGAAGAAATCCACGCGGCTTTTAACGGTCTTTTTCACGGGCACTCCCTGGTTTCATTACGGGCATCCTTCGCCCGTGCCGACTCAAGATTTCTTGGCGTAATGCTTCAGGACTTTTTGGACGGCCGAGATGACATCCTTCACGTCCTGGTCCGACATGGCCGGATAGAGAGGGAGCGAAAAAAGACGATCAGCCAAAACGGTTGCCTGGGGCAGATCGGATCCCTTGATCTTGTATTTGCGCTGGTAATAAGGGTGCAAATGCAGGGGGATGTAATGGATGCCTGTCCCGATGCCTTCCCCTTTGAGCGCGGTCAAAAGCTCGTCCCGGTCCAATGTGGTTTCTTCCGGTTTCAAGATGACGATATAGAGATGGTGGTTGGTCTGGCGGTCCTTCGTCCCGTATTCAGGCCGGGAAAAACCAGGCAATCCCTTGAAAGCCTGATCGTACTGTTGGACGATCTGGGCCCGGCGTTCGTTGAAACCATCCAGCTTGTCCAGCTGGTGCAGGCCGACCGCCGCCTGGATATCGGTCATGTTGTATTTGAACCCCGGCTCGGTCACATAGGTCTGGGGTTTGCCATCGGAGGTGTACCTCTTCCAGGCGTCCTTATCCAGGCCGTGCAGTACGAGCCGCCTCAAGCGCTCCACCCATTTGCCTTCGTCGGTGGTGATGGCCCCGCCCTCCAGGGCGGTCATGTTCTTGATGGGATAAAAGCTGAAACAAGTGAAGGTGCTAAGCCCGCCGATCTTCTTTTTGCCATAAAGGGAACCCACCGAGTGGGCGGCGTCCTCGATGACGTGGATCTTGTGTTTCTTGGCGAGCGCGTGGATCTCTTTCAAGTCGCAGGGATAACCCGACATATGGACCGGAATGATGGCCTTGGTCCGTTTGGTGATCTTGCGACCGATGAGCTTGGTATCCAGATTGAGCGTGGTGGGATCGGCATCCACGAAGACCGGTTTCGCGCCGACGTGTTCGACCACGTTGACGGTGGCCGCGAAGGTCAAGGTCGGGACGATGACCTCGTCCCCCGGCCCGATATCCAACACCTTCAAGGCCAGGTGCAGCGCGGAGGTGCAGGAATCCACGGCGATGCAATGTTTGACATCCAGGTAACGGGCCAGTTTTTCCTCGAATTTCTTGGTGCGGGGCCCGGTGGTGACCCAGCCCGAGCGCAGGGTCTCGATCACTTCCTTTTCTTCCTCGGGGCCGATGAGCGGCAAGGCGAAGGGGAGGAAACTTTTCCGGATAGGTTCCCCGCCTTCGACGACTGGACGGACCACAAAGGACTTCAAGGTGCGGATGTTGTAATGTTTGGCGTCGTTCTCGTCGGGGATTGTGCCGTCCCGCAAGGCTTTGGAGATCTCGTCGATGGCGAAAGCGGCGTCATATTTCGGGACGAAACCCAACTCATTGCGGATCTTATCGAAGGCCACCCGATAGGTGCGTTTGTCCGCGTCGTCCGGAGTCCATTCCAGTTCCACGTCCTTGAGATGGGAGGCGACCATCTTGGCCAGGTCGGCGATCTGGTAATTCTGCTCATCGCAGCCCACGTTGAAGACCTTGCCGGAAACCTTGGGCAAGGGCTCTTTGATGACCTGACAATAGATGCGGGCCACATCCCTGACATGGATGAAGGGGCGCCATTGCTTGCCACCGCCCATGATGAAGATCTTCTTCTTGGTGACACCGTTCATGGTCATCAGATTGATGGCCAGGTCGAAACGCATGCGGGACGACAGACCATAGACGGTTGAGAAACGCAGGGCGGTAGGATGGAAATCCTCGCTTTGCAGGGAGAAAAGGAACTCTTCCGCCTTGATCTTGCTCTCGGCATAGGCCGAGACGGGGTTCTTGGGAGACTCCTCGGTGAGGATCTGCCCCTCGCCGAACCCATAGACACTACAGGAAGAGGAAAAAATGACGCGCTTCACGCCGTCCCGTTTGGCCATTCGGAACAATTGGCAACTGCCGTCCACATTGACGTCTTCGGTCAAACCGGGGCTCAGCTCGCAGGAGGGATCGTTGGATAAGGCGGCCAGATGGATGATGGCTTCGAAGCCCTTCAAGTCGCGGCCGCTTTTTTCCAGGTTCCGGATATCCATCTCCCAGGTTTTGACCGTCTTCTTCTTAAGAAGGTCCCCCAGGGTCGATTTGCCGAAATAGAATTTTTCCAGGATGGTGACATCGTGCCCTTCGGCGACCAGCATGGGCACTAGGACTGACCCGATATAACCCGCCCCTCCCGTTACCAAAACACGCGACATGGTTCATTCCTTTCGGTGTTGATGGGTCCCCGTCAGACCATCTTTCCCGCGGGGTCCTATTTTCTCCACACATAATCTAGCTTAAAAGGCTCCGGTTCAAAACCGTTTCTCATATAAAAACGCAGAGCTCCCAGGTTCTCGGTCTGGGTTTTGACCCCCAATGTGTAATCTTTCAAGGCCTCGACCCTTTTCCAGCTTTCGGCGACCAGGAGGCTTCCCACGCCTTGCCCCTGGGCCGCGGGGGAAACGGCGATCAGATCGATCCAAAGGATCCGGTTCTTCTTTTCATCCTTCAGGGTCACAAATCCCAGGACTTTATCCTTGACCGCCACGATGACCTCGTTAGCGTAACCGCCCTTTACTGAATTCCTAGCCCATTCTCCATAGATCTTTTTAGCGCCTTCGGAAGACAAGCCCGGTTCATTGTAGAAACGGCCTTCCTCGAAGGCGATATGGGCGATCATCCTTAATTGAGCGGTGTCCCTTGCCTGTGCCGTTCTCAAAAGGGTCTTATCTTGCCTTGGGGATGGATTCAACCGCTTCATGCGGAGGGTGGATAGACCTCCGACATAGGAGAATCCCGATCCTTCCAGGGCTTGAATGAATCGGTGGCTGGACATGGGCAGTCTTATAAAAACTGAAGCGGCCCCGATCATTTCGAAAACTCCCGGGAAGGAAAGGACGGCCTTGCGAAGACTCGACCAGGACCGCCCCGCGGCCCACTTCAAACCATAACGAGGTTCTTTAAGGATGGCGCTTTCCCATTCGAGCTTGACGAGACCGAAAGCGGCTTGTGTGATTTTTCCGGAGGTTGTGGCCCAGATCATTTCGCGGGATTCAGGTCGCGAATAATCACCATATACGCAGGGAAGGATTCGAAGAATCGATCTCAGGTTATTGGCGCTGCCCTTTGTTCTCTTGAACAAGGAAGTCTCCTTGATTGGTTAGGGTGACGATGATGGCTAATAGATCTTGTCGATGACGTATCGGGGTCTTTTTTGAACTTCGGAATAAATGCGGGCTAGGTACTCGCCCATTAGCCCCAGCAGCACGAATTGAATCCCGAAAAGCACCAACAGGACCGCTATGAAGGAAGTCAGGCCTGATCCGCCCCCGGCCCCGTAAAACAGCCGGTAAACCAAAAGCCATCCCCCCAGGCCCAGACCCACCGCGGAAAAAAGGAACCCGGCGTAACTTAACGCCCGAATGGGATAATCGGAAAAACCGATGATGATGTTCAGGACGAAATTGAACAGGGACAGGAATTGATATTTGGACTTGCCCCTGGTCCGGGGATCATGGCGAACCGGCACCTCGATGACATTACGGCTCAATAAATTCATCAAGGCCGTGATATAGGTCGCCCGTTCCTCACATTTTAGGAACCGTTCCACGAGGACCCGGCTATAAGCGCGGAGCATACATCCGTAATCGTGAAGCTTGACCGTTGTCACTCGGGAGATGATCCGATTCACGACCCGGGAAGGGATGGTCCGCAGAAGAGAGTCTTCCCTGTGAACCCTCCATCCGGCGGCGATATCGAAACCCTTCTCCACGGCGGCTACCAGCTTTGGTATCTCCTCGGGGGGGTTCTGTAAGTCGGCGTCCAAGGTGACGACGATCTTTCCAGTGCTCTCGGCCATGCCAGCTGTTACGGCCGGATGCTGACCATAATTCCGGGCAAAATGGACGACTTTCATGTGGGGATATTTTTTCTTAAGGATTAAAAGTAGCTCAAGGCTTCCATCCGAACTACCATCGTTGACGAAAAGGGCTTCATAACTTTTTCCCGTGGATTTCAGGACCTTGAAAAGCCTTTCGCAGAGCTCTTCCAAGCATAATTTCTCGTTATATACAGGGATGATCACGGAGAGATTGGGAATGGCCATGGATGGTGAAACTCCTTGGTTCGTCGATTGGGAAACAAAATCATTTACAGTTTAACAGACAAACTTGAGGGTAGGGGGGTCTTCCTGAGGGTTGGAAACGCAAAAGAGACATTGGGAATGCGGCTGTTATAAAGCCGACATAAAGCGGGCCAGGGACTTTCAACCTGAAAAAATCGGTCACTCTATTCAACCGTTTCAGATCCTCCCGACCGCCAAACAACTGGACCCGAAAGGAAGGGTCTGTTTTCCGATCCTGTTTTTTTCTATTTCCAGGAGTTTTTTGAGGATGAAACCCGCCAAACGTTTGGGCGCGTGGTGCTCGGATAATTCCACTTCTGGGCTTTTTTTATTGTTAAAACCTAAACTGTATGGAAAGGCCCTGATGAGATAAATGGGTGGAACCAAAAAGGTGAAGAAATAGCTTAAGTATTCCAATTGGAATCCTTCGGATTCCAAGAGATATTTTAATTGATTGCGGTTATATCGACGATAGTGCCCGGCCCAGTGATCTTCCTGGGACCAAAGCCATTGGTAAGCCGGGACTGTCAAATAGATCCGGCCCCCTTTTGTCATTTTCGACCTCAACATCCTCAAAAACCCGTGGTCGTCCTCCAAATGTTCGACCACGTCGAAAACCCCGATCGCCGGGAGGGAGGCTGTTTTGAAACCCGCGTCCTCAAAGCTGGATTGGATGATCGGTCTTACGCCCCGAGATTTCGCGTTTCGAACGCCTACTTGCCCGGGCTCCACAAGAATAGTGGGAAAGCCATTTTCGCCCAGGAAACGTGAAATAAATCCGTTCCCTCCGCCCACATCGAACAAGACGCCTCCGGGCGGGTATTGTTGAAGGACTTTAAGCAAGCAGTCGTTGCGGTGTTTGAACCAAAAAGATCCCTCTTCGATCCTCAAATAATAGTCATTACCTTCGGATGGATAGGAAATGGCTGAAGATTTTTGAGAGACCCAAAGTCCTTCGGGTGAGAGCGAAATGTTTTCTGCCCACCGGCGGGGATCGACCTCCGGTTCAAACGACATGGATTCTCCTTGCGCCCGAAATGAGTTATAGAACGATGGATATTTTATCAGATGTAATGAGGAGATTCCCACTATTGACCCACAACAATTCGGCCGATCGATAGTTTATGAAAGCGAGACCTTTTGGGCGATCTCCCGGCCGATGGGAAGGGAAGCGGTCGCGGCGGGGGATGGGGCGTTCAGGACATGAAGGGCATTTTCGGCTTCCAGGAATTTGAAATCATCCAAGAGGGCCCCTCCCGGGTCCAAGGCTTGGGCGCGAACCCCCGAACCGCCGGTCACCAGGTCTTTTCCTTCTATATCTGGTACCAGTTTCTGCAACGCTTTTACGAAGGCCGTCTTAAATAAGGACCGATAGATCTCGTGAAGGCCGTTCCCCCCGTATTTAAAGGCCATGATCCAGAAGCCGGGATAGGTGAAGGTTTCCAGGGCGTCCATTAAATTGAAACTGAACTTCCCGTAACCTTCCCGTTTGTAGGCCAGGACCGCGTTGGGTCCGGCTTCCACCCCTCCGTGGATCATGTTGGTGAAATGAACGCCCAGGAATGGGAAAAGAGGGTTGGGGACCGGATAAATTAGGTTCTTGACCAGGGACTCAGCCTCGGGTTTTAAACTGTAATATTCCCCGCGGAAGGGAATGATCTTCATTCGGGGGGATAAACCGCAGGCTCTGGCGACCCGGTCGCTATGAAGACCGCCGCAATTGACCAAATAGTTAGCCCGGAAGTCTCCTTTGTCGGTCCTTAAAACCCAAAGGTTGTCCTGGCGCGCGGCAGAAAAAAGTTTGGTATTGGTCTGGAGGCATCCTCCGGTTTTTTGGATCAATTCAGCCATCTTGAGACAGACTTCTTTGTAGTCGACGATGCCCGTGCCCGGAACTTTCAGGGCTTGAACGCCCTTGGCGTGGGGTTCCAATTCTTTCAGCTGATCGGGGCCGATCAACTCCAAGCCGGCGACCCCATTCGCCAATCCTCTTTGATGGAGCTGTAGCAGAAGAGGGATTTCCTTCTCATTGGTGGCCACAACGACCTTGCCCGTGATCCGGCAAGCCACATGGTGGGTTTGACAGAACTCTTTCATTTCCCTAGCCCCTTCGACGCTCAATCGCGCCTTAAAGGAACCAGGTTTGTAATAAAGGCCTGAGTGGATGACCCCCGAATTATGGCCGGTTTGGTGGTAAGCCAGGGAGTTTTCCTTCTCTATCAGTAGAAGGGATGACCCTGGGTATTTCTCAAGGAGGGCTTTGGCGGTAGCGAGACCGATAATGCCACCGCCTACCACCGCGAATTGATAAGGGCTATTCGACATAGAGGTTCCTTTTTGACGGCCGAGACCTATCCGCGAAGGTTCGGTTCATATTTTTTTCAATCCATAAAACGGTATCTAAATAAGCAGACCAGCGCCACGATCCCATCCCGCCAGGTGATCTTTTTGCCTTCGTCGAATCCCCTTCCGTGATAGGTGATGGGTACTTCAAAAAGCTTGTAACCTTTTTTAAGGATCTTGGCCGTCACTTCGGGCTCGAAATCGAAACGGTTGGATCGAAGACGAAGGGAGCGGAGGATATCCCCCCGGAAAGCTTTGTAGCAGGTTTCCATATCCGTGAGCACGGTGTCGTATAAAATATTGGTGATGAAGGTCAAGAGTTTGTTGCCTACCGAATGCCAGAATAAAAAGGCCCGATGAACGCCTTTGAATCGGGATCCGTAAACAACGTCAGCCTTGCCTTTCAACAGGAGGTCCAATACGGTTTCGTAGTCGGCCGGGTCATATTCCAGGTCGGCGTCCTGGATGATGACAAAATCACCTTTGGTGTGGGGGATGGCGGTGCGAATGGCGGCCCCCTTTCCCTGGTTATGGTCGTGCTGGAGGATCAGACCTCCGGGAACCTTGAGTTTTTTCAGGATTTGGGAAGTCCCATCCGAGGAACCGTCATTAACGATGATGATCTGTTTTTTGAGCCCCAAGAGTTTAACCGTTTGAACCTTCTTCAATAAAGGAAGGAGGGTTTTTTCCTCGTTGTAAACCGGGATGATGATCGAAAGAAGGAGTTTCTTTTTAGAAGGCATGAGGATCTCTCTTTGATGCTTTATTACCCTCGAGGTTGGCGTAAGCGTTCAAGGCGTCGACTAGTTTCAATTTTGCCCATCCGACTAAGGAAAACAAGGAAAAAGAAAGGTCCCTTTAGGTCAGGAGGCGGTCCGATCGGGGGTTTTCCTTTTTAAACCTGGTTTTTGACCCACGCAGAAAAGAGAAAGTCCGATAGGACGCGGAAGATATTTCTCGATCTTGGAGCTCATTCGAACCACTTGGTCATAAAGAAGGATTTGGGATCTGGGGATGATCTTACGTTTCAATATCTTCCCATTGATCCACCAGCCCAACACGCCCAGTAGGTTCAAGAAGCGGCAAAAATCCACCTCGAAACCGGCTTCCCGCATCTTTTCCCGAAGGTCTCCCATGGAGTAACGGCGGAAATGGCCATAGCTTTTATCCATCGACCCATAGAGAAGAGGAAGGGCGGGTACGAAAAGCAGGGCCCTGCCGCCCTTGGGCAGCAGGCCGAAACACTGTTTCAAGACCCGACGATCGTCGAATAGATGCTCAAGTACATTAACGCAGATGACGGTGTCAGGTTTGAAGGATTTCAAGGATGACAGGTTCTTGCCCAGGTCCACTTTCTTGAAAGAGACCCCGGAAGTTCCTTTCAAACGGGCCTTGGCCGCCAAAAGATAGCCCGGGTGGAGGTCGACCGCCAGGACCCGGCCGTGTTGGGAAAGATCACCCGTTAGATTGCCGGTTCCGCAGCCGATCTCGAGGATCCGGGAACCGAGGAATGGCCGGAGCATTTGGAAGATCCATCGATTGTAGTGGACCGCTTCAGCCAGGTCATCGAGAGTTTCCCTCTGACCGTCCCATTGTTTTTTTGGACTAGAGGACAACTGGGTTCCTTTGACTAGATGGGTTATCCGCTTATGAACAATCTAACTGAAGTATGGTGCTGACACAATGGAAAGGCTGGTCAAGGGCGGGTCAAAGGTTCTTTTTGAGCCGTTGGACGGTGCTGTCGATGGCCTGGGCTTCCTAGGACGTACCGCTAAAGGGGCGGGTGCCGGCAAGGGGCCGGCACCGAGTCCAATCATTGAGATCGAAAAAAAGCTTACTGACCCGCCGAAGCCAATTCAAAACCATCCTTCAGGGTGTCGTCGGTCGAATCCTTGGCCACCCAAAGGTCGTACCGACCCGGCTCAATGACATACTTGCCCTTCTCGTTATAGAAACCGAGTTTCTGGCCCGGGAGCATAAAAGTCACCGTCTTTGTCTCTCCTGGGGCGAGGGAGACCCTTTGGAAATCCATCAGCTTCTTGACGGGCTGGGTGATGGAAGCCGCGCTGGTCCTATGGATGTAGAGCTGGACGATCTCGGTGCCGGCGGTTTTTCCGTTGTTGGTGATATCAGCCGTCAACTTGAGATTTCCCGAGGAGGAAAGGCTATTGGAGTCGAGGGCCAAGTGCGAGTAGTCGAAATGGGTGTAACTGAGGCCGAACCCAAAGGGGAATTGGGGTGTGTTGGGCTCGTCGATATATTTGGATTCCCATTTCTCCTTCCCTTGGGCCGGACGGCCGGTATTCATACGGGAATAATAGATGGGGATCTGTCCTAGATTGCGGGGGAAGGTGACGACCAGTTTGCCCGAGGGATTAGTATCCCCGAAGACCACGTTGGCCACTGCGGCGCCATGTTGGGTCCCCAAAAACCAGGATTCCAGGATGGCGGGGATATGATCCGCTTCCCAGGGGAGGGTCAGAGGTCTTCCGTTCATCAAGACCAGAACTACGGGAACGCCCGTGGCTTGAACGGCCTTCACCAATTCTTCCTGACGGCCCGGCAGGTCCAGGGAGGTGCGGCTTGCGGCTTCGCCGCTCATGTTCCTGGTCTCCCCCATCACAAGGATGGCGACCTGGGCCTGACGGGCCGTCTTGACCGCGTCATCCAGGACCGATTGGGGCGCGCTATTGTCATCCGGCGAGGGGCCGGGTGAATAAAGCACTTGGGTCTTGGGAGAGACCTTCGCCTTGATGCCGGCGAGGACCGTGGTCACTTTGTCCAAGGCGTCATCACCTCGGCAGGACCAGGAGCCCAGGGGATCCTTTTGAGAGTCGGCGAGAGTTCCGATCACCGCCACGGTTTTCAAGTCTTTGGATAGAGGAAGGACGTTTTGGTCGTTCTTCAAAAGCACGATGGATTGTTCGGCCTCTTCTAGCGCTAAGGCCAGATTGGCCGGGGTCAAGGTCAAAGAGTCCTCTTTGGCTTCGTCCGTGTAAGGGTTATCGAAAAGCCCCAATTCGTATTTGACCTTCAGGATGCGTCTGACGGCGTCATCGATGAGGGCCGGTGAGATCTTCTTTTCCTTCACCAAGTCCGCCAGATTCTGCCCGTAAACGTTGGAGTGCATATCCATATCGACACCAGCCCGCAGACCTTTCATGGCCGAGTCCTTGTCATCGTTGGCGTAACCATGCTGGATCATCTGTTTGATGGACGCCCAATCCGAGACCACGAAGCCTTGGAATCCCCATTCGCCCTTGAGGATCTCTCGCAAGGTGTGCTGGTTGCCCGAGGTCGGAACGCCGTTGAGGTCATTGAAGGCGCTCATGAGGGTCCGAACACCCGCTTCCACGGCGGCCTTGAATGGAGGCAGATGGATGTCACGAAGGGTCACCTCGGACATATCGGTGGTGTTGTATTCGCGGCCCGATTCGGCCGCGCCATAACCCACGTAATGTTTGGCGCAAGCGGCGATGGAGCCTGGATCGCTCAAGGATTTTCCCTGGAATCCTCTTACTCTCGCCGCGGCTAGAACAGAACCCAAGGTTGGGTCCTCGCCCGAGCCTTCTGATATACGGCCCCAACGTGGTTCGCGCGAAACGTCAACCATGGGCGCGAAGGTCCAGCGCACTCCAGCGGCGGAAGCCTCGCTGGCCGCGACACCCTCACAGCGTTCCAGAAGTTCCGGGTCCCAGGCGCAATCCTCCGCCAGGGGAATGGGAAAAATGGTCTTGTAACCGTGGATCACGTCCAGCCCAAACAATAGAGGAATGTGGAGACGGGATCTTTCAACCGCGGACTTTTGATACTCGTTCGCGTTCTTGGCTCCGAAGACGTTCAGAAAGGAACCGATCTTTCCCTCGCTCGCCGCGACTTTCATGGCGCCCTCGGTATCCTTCCATGGGCTGAACTGGACCATCTGACCGATCTTTTCCTCGAGGGTCATTTTGGATAAGAGGGCATTGACTTTGGCGTCGAGCGGGGAAAGGGAAGGCCTGGCTTTTTTCATGGGTGTTGGGACGGCAGGGGGAGTGTCCGCGAATACTCCGGGAGAAAGGAACCAACCGAGAGATAGGATCAACAGCGGGATTAGAATTTTCATAAAGCCTCTTTCGTTAGGTTGGGATAATCCGGTGATTTTAACCGATGGCTTCTAGGTCGAAGAACAATTCTTGATAACAAAGTTATGCCCTTGCGGTTAACCTCTTGGGCGCGCTGATTTTGGAATCCTCCGTTAATATCCATGGGGTTTTTCGCATTGACGCACCTTTTTGCCTATGACATACTGTAAAACACTTTAGGCCTTTTAACGTATCATCTGGCATCGGACGGTCCTATTTTTTAACCGGCGGAGGTTTTATGAAAAAAATAAGTGTGTTGTTAGCGTTTTGTGCCTGCCTTTTCATTCTTTCCGCCTGGGGAATTTCCGGTTGCGGTTCCCAAAGCAATGGTACCAAGATCAAGATCTCTTCTTGGGGAGACCTTCAAGAGAACCAGATCCTCGTTGATCTCATCGCCGATTTCCAGAAAGCCCATCCTGACATCCAGGTCGAACTGGAACGTATCCCTTTTGGTGAGTATGTCACCAAGCTGTTGACTCAGATCGCGGGAGGTTTGGCCCCGGACGTTATTTTCGTCGAGGTCAACAACTTCGTGGATCTTTTCCTTCGCGGGGCTTTAGAGCCCTTGAACCCCTATATCCAAGCCGATCATGTGGATCTGAGCGCCTATTATCCCCAGGTCCTGGACAGGTTCACAGTCGATACCCAAACCTACGTAGTACCGCGCGATACGGCCCCTATCGCGGTCATCTACTATAATAAGAAAGCCTTCGATGAAGCCGGCGTCGCTTATCCCACCGATGATTGGACCTGGGAAGATTTCGTGGCGGCTGGCAAGAAAGTCATGAAGACCGACGCGAACGGGAAAGTGACCCGTTGGGGTTTCGTGGACGATTGGCCGCTCTGGGATGAGTGGGTTTATGACGCGGGCGGAAGCTTTACCGACAATGTGAAGCACCCGACCAAGTGGACCTTCGCTATCGATCCGGATTCCTTGAAGGGTATCCAGTTCCGCACCGATTTGATGGATAAATACAAGATCATGTTGCCTCCCTCGGGCCTGTCGGCCATGGGCGGAATGGGCACCTCCGATATGTTCATTAATGGAAGCGTGGCCATGTTCCTGTCCGGCATCTGGAAAACCCCGACCTTCCGCAACATCAAGGACTTCAAGTGGGATGTGGTGATGTTCCCGAAAGGGCCCCATGGTTACCGGGCTTTCTCCACGGGCGGCTCGGGCTATGGCATTCTGAATTCTTCCAAACATAAAAAAGAAGCCTGGGAACTGGTGAAGTTCATTTCCGGCGAGGAAGGGGCCAAGAAGTTGGCCGCCACTGGATTGGCCCAACCGGCCATCATGAGCGTTTCCAATTCTCCTCTCTTCCTGGATGGGCAAGACCCGAAGAACAAGAAGATGCTTTTGGAAGCCATGAAATACGTGAAATACAATCCGATGTGCAAGAATTGGTTCGAGGTCCATGACAGCGTCATTGGTCCTGAGTTGGACAAGGTCTGGAACGGGACCGAGACTCCCGCCGAGGCCATGGACAAGCTCAAACCGGTTCTCGAAAAAAACGTTCCTCAAACGAAGTAATCCAAGAGGTCCAAGGAGATGCGGAAAATGACATCGGCCGAACGAAAAGAAGCCATCAGCGCCTTCGTATTCATATCGCCGTTCTTGATCTGGATGGTGTTCTTGATGGGAGGCCCCATCCTGGCGGCTTTCTTCCTGTCGTTCTGTAAATGGGATATCCTCACTCCCATCCAGTTCGTGGGGTTGGACAACTATAAGGAAATGTTCTTCAACGACGCGCGTTTCTGGAAGGCCCTGTTCAACACCGGTTATTACACCTTGCTATCCGTGCCCATCGGCTTGGTGCTTTCCATCGTGGTGGCCATCCTGATGAACCAAAAGGTCAAGGGCATCGCCCTTTATCGGACCATCTATTATCTGCCTTCGGTCGTCGGCTCGGGTGTGGCGATGGCGGTCCTTTGGAAATGGATCTTCAACGCCGATCACGGTCTTTTGAATTATATGATCTCTTTCCTGACGACCATACCCATGGCGGATTGTCCCAAGTGGCTCGCGGACGAGACCTGGAGCAAACCGGCCCTTATCATCATGAGTCTCTGGGGCGTGGGTTCGGGCATGATCATCTACTTGGCGGGGTTGCAAGGTATCCCGACGGCGCTTTATGAGGCGGCCGAGATCGACGGCGCGAGCCGTTGGCAACAGCTTTGGGCGGTCACCCTGCCCGGGCTATCCCCGGTCATCTTCTTCCAGTTGATCATCAGCATCGTGGGTTCCTTCCAGATCTTCAACCAAGTTTATGTCATGACGGATGGGTTGGGCGGTCCGGCCGATTCCACCCTGGTCATGGTCCTTTACATCTATCAGAAGGCCTTCAAGTATTACCAGATGGGTTACGCCTCGGCGCTTTCATGGGTGCTCTTCATCGTCATCATGTTGGCTTCCTGGCTGCAGTTCAAGTATTCCAAGTGGGTCTATTACGAAGGCGAACTCCGCAAATAGGATGGAAAAAATGAGCGAAAATTCTTTGGCAGTCTCCCCGGCTGGGGGTTTTTGGGCCAGCAAGAAGAAGATCGAGAGATACACCAGGATATTCACCTTCATCGTCCTGGGTATTGGCGCGATCACCATGCTATTCCCGATCGTCTGGATGATCTCCACTTCCTTCAAGGAAGCCACCCAGGTTTTCGCCATTCCGCCGGTTTGGATCCCGAACCCGCTCCATTGGGAAAATTACCCCAAGGCTTGGAACATTTCGGGGATGTACTCCAGCGATATTTCCGGTTTCCTGTCCGGGTTCTACACTTCCGATGACGGCGCATTCCTGGGCATCAAGTTCCAGGGCATCAACTTCACCACCTATTTTTTCAACACGCTCACCATTTCGGTCCTGAGTTGCTTGGGAACCACGATTTCCTCCTCGGTGGTGGCCTTCGCTTTCGCCCGCCTTCGTTTCCCGGGACGCGGTCCCTTGTTCCTCCTGTGCCTGGCCACCATGATGGTCCCGCCCCAGGTCACCATGATCCCGTCCTTCATCCTCTTCAAGAGTATCGGCTGGTATAACACCTTCTATCCCTTGATCGTCCCGGCGTTCCTGGGCGGCGGGGCTTACAACATCTTCCTGATGCGCCAGTTCTTCATGAGCATCCCTTATGAGATGGACGAGGCGGCCAAGATCGACGGATGCACGGACCTGGGGGTCTATTGGCGGATCCTGATGCCCCTTTGCAAACCGGCCTTGACCACCGTCGCGGTCTTCTCCTTCGTCTGGAACTGGAACGACTTCTTGAATCCCCTGATCTACCTGGATTCCAACAGCAAGAAGACCCTGGCCCTGGGGTTGACCAACTTCGTCTCCCTTTACGGGCAGGATTACCACCTCCTGATGGCGGCTTCGCTCATCATCTCTTTCCCCATCGTCTTGATGTTCCTGGTCGGACAAAGGTACTTCATCCAAGGTATCGCGACCACGGGCCTCAAATAAGTCAACTCGAAGAATCACGAGCCCTTGCCCCGGAGTTTGGCGCGAGGGCTTTTGTTTTAAAGGATCGTTGAAAAGCGCTGAATACTGTTGAAAAGAAGCGAACAACACCCACCCAACACTTTAAGATAACCCCAAAATTCATCGGCGTTCACGCGCTTGGTTTCGTTGAATCAGGGAAGTTTTTTCAAACAAAAAAAGGAGATTTGGAATGAAGAACACGCTTTCCCCGCTGGGCAAGGAGAAGTTTTTCTTCACGTCGGAGTCCGTCACCGAAGGACATCCGGACAAGGTCGCGGACGCTATCTCGGACGGTATCCTGGACGCCTGCTTGAAACAGGACCCCATGAGCCGGGTCGCCTGCGAGACGCTGCTGACCTGTAACTGGGTGGTGGTGGCCGGAGAGATCACGACCAACGCGTCGGTGAACTGGCCCCAGGTCATCCGGGACACGATCCGCAAGATCGGCTATACGGACGCCAAGGCCGGGTTGGACGCCGACACCGCCGGGGTCTCGGTCGCCATCAACCGCCAATCGCCTGACATCGCCATGGGCGTGGACACGGGCGGAGCGGGGGACCAGGGCATGATGTTCGGGTTCGCCTGCCGCGAAACACCCGAATTGATGCCCCTTCCCATCATGCTGGCCCACCGCCTGGTCGAGAAATTGGCCCAGGTGCGCAAGTCCAAGAAACTCACCTATCTCAGGCCGGACGGCAAGAGCCAGGTGTCGGTGGAATACATCGGCGGGAAGCCGGTACGTGTGGACGCGGTGGTCGTTTCCACCCAGCACGCCCCGATCAACCAGGCCAAACTGAAGGCCGATATCATCCGTCACGTCATCCGGCCGGTCATCCCGACCCGCATGATCGACAGCAAGACCAAGATCTTCGTCAACCCGACCGGCCGTTTTGAGATCGGCGGGCCCTTGGGCGACACCGGCCTCACCGGCCGTAAGATCATCGTGGACACCTACGGCGGCTACGGCCGTCACGGCGGCGGGGCTTTCTCGGGCAAAGACCCCTCCAAGGTCGACCGCTCGGCGGCTTACGCGGCCCGTTGGGTCGCCAAGAACATCGTGGCGGCGGGACTGGCCGACCAGTGCGAGGTGCAGATCTCGTACGCCATCGGCGTGGCCCAGCCCACCAGCGTCCTGGTGAACACCTTCGGGACCGGGCGCCTGCCGGAAGAGCAGATCACCCAGTTGGTGCGCAAGTTCTTCGACTTGACGCCGCGGGGCATCATGAAGGCGCTCAACCTTCGCCGTCCGATCTACCAGAAGACGGCCGCCTACGGCCACTTCGGCCGCAAGGACAAGGATTTCACCTGGGAAAAGACCGACAAGGCCGCCCAGCTTCGCAAAGCCGCAAAATTGAAATAGTGTTTTTCAACCACCAAGACGCCGATGTTCGGGAAGTTCCCGGAACCAACGGTGATCTTGGTGGTTCATCTTTTTAGGGAGGGATTTTTTAAATGAAATACCATGTGAAGGACCTGAAACTGGCGGCCAAGGGCAAGGACCGCATCGAGTGGGCCGAGCGCAGCATGCCGGTTTTGCGCTTGATCAAGAACCGATTCACCAAAGAAAAGCCCCTGAAGGGAATCCGGATGGCGGCCTGCCTGCACGTCACCACCGAGACGGCCAATCTTTTGATCACCCTCAAGGCGGGCGGCGCCGATGTCTACACCTGCGCTTCCAACCCCCTGTCCACCCAGGACGATGTCGCGGCGGCCCTGGTGAAGAACTACAAGATCCCCACCTTCTCCATCAAGGGTGAGGACCGCAAGACCTATTACAAGCATCTGAACGCGGCCTTGGACGCCCATCCGAACATCACCATGGACGACGGGGCCGACCTGGTCTCCGAGCTCCACTCGGCCAGGGCCTACCAGGCTCCCGAGATCATCGGCTCCACCGAGGAGACGACGACGGGCGTCATCCGCCTCAGGGCCATGGAAAAGGACAACGTCCTGAAGTTCCCGGTCATCGCGGTCAACGACGCCAAGACCAAGCACTTCTTCGATAACCGCTACGGCACGGGCCAATCCACCATGGACGGCATCATCCGCGCCACCAACCTGCTCATTTCCGGGTCGGTGGTCGTGGTCGCCGGCTACGGCTGGTGCGGACGCGGCGTGGCCATGAGGGCGCGCGGTTTGGGCGGCCGGGTCATCATCACCGAAGTGGACCCCATGGTGTCCCTGGAAGCCGTCATGGACGGTTTCGAGGTCATGCCCATGGCCAAAGCGGCCCCGATCGGCGACATTTTCGTGACCCTGACGGGCGACATCCATGTCATCCGCAAGGAGCATTTCAGCCGCATGAAGGAAGGCGCGGTGGTCTGTAACTCCGGCCACTTCAACGTGGAGCTGGACCTGGCGGGTCTCAAGACCATCTCCAAGAAGGTCCGTCCCCTCCGCGATTTCGTGGAGGAATACACCCTCAAGAACGGACGCAAGGTGTTCGTGCTGGGAGAGGGACGTCTCATCAACCTGGCCGCCGCCGAAGGGCATCCGGCCTCGGTGATGGATATGAGCTTCGCCAACCAGGCCCTGGCCGCGGAATACGTGGTGAAGAACCACCATTCCCTTCACAAGAAGGTCTACTCGGTGCCGGAAGCCATCGATAAAGAGATCGCCCGCCTGAAACTCAAGGCGATCGGTATCAGCATCGATACGCTCACGGCCGAGCAGGTCAAGTACCTGTCGAGCTGGGAAATGGGAACCTGATCCTAGGCTCCATGTTTATGTGATAAGGCGGGCCCTTCCCGGGCCCGCCTTTTTTGTTTGCGGGCACCTCAAAAAATCCCCTTTTTGTTTTTTGGTATTAAAAAATAAGACTTTCGCGGTGAATTATTCGAAGTCTTCTTAGGGTTTTGTCTTTGTTTTTCTTGGTGCCCTTGGTGCCCTTGTGCCGATTTCCAAAATGAACCGATATGGAAATCGGTACTATACCGACCTCCTTAATTGTTTAGTTGAAGGTCGGCATGGTGGTTCAATCGCCGTTATTAGGTTTATAATCGTCGGGTCTGAAAAACACCCTGGAGGAAACGATGCCATCTAGAACCCTGGCTTTTTTATCCCTTTGCCTCATCATCCTCGCCGGCTGCGCCAAATCCCCAGGCGGGAACGGCCCCAAGATCGGGCTTTCGCTGGATACCCTCAAGGAAGAACGCTGGCAACATGACCGGGACCTGTTCGTGGCCAGGGCCAAGGAACTGGGGGTCGAGGTGCTGGTGCAGGCCTCCAACTCCAACGACGCCCTTCAGAACAACCAGGCCGAGAATCTCCTGACCCAGGGCGTGAAGGTGCTGGTGGTGGTGCCGCACAATGGCAAGAGCGCGGCCACCATCGTGGACTCGGCGCACAAGGCGGGCGTGCCCGTCATCGCCTATGATCGCCTCATCAACGATAGCGACCTGGACCTGTATATTTCCTTCGATAACGTGAAGGTCGGGGAACTGCAGGCCTCCTACCTGGTGGACCGCAAGCCCAAGGGTAATTACGTATTGATCGGCGGGGCCCCCACGGACAATAACGCCAAGCTGTTCCGTCAGGGCCAGATGAACGTCCTGAAACCCTACATCGACCGGGGCGATATCAAGGTCGTCGGCGACCAATGGGCCAATGACTGGTTGCCGGTGGAAGCCCTCAAGATCATGGAGAACGCCCTCACCCGCAACAACAACCAGGTGGACGCGGTGGTGGTCTCCAACGACGGCACGGCGGGCGGCGCCATCCAGGCCCTGGCCGAGCAGAAACTGGCGGGCAAGGTGCTGGTGTCCGGACAGGACGCGGACTTGGCGGGATGCCAGAGGATCGTGGCGGGCACCCAGAGCATGACGGTCTACAAGCCCATCCTGAAGTTGGCCAACCTGGCCGCCGAGGTGGCGGTGATGATGGCCAAGGGCCAACCCCTCACCGAAAAGACCACCACGGTCAACAACGGGAAAAAGGACGTTCCCAGCATCCTCATCCCGCCGGTCCAGGTGGACAAGACCAACCTGGATTCGACGGTTATCGCCGACGGCTACCAGAAAAAAGAGGAAGTCTACAAAAAATAGTTCTGGCGAAAAATTTAAAGCCTCTTGAAAATCTTTTACCACAGAGACACAGAGGCACAGTAAGAAAAATCTCCTTTAATTTACGGCCGTGTCTCTGTGCCTCTGTCCCCTTTGGCCTAATAGGCCAAAGAAATCGGGACTATGCCGCATTCTTTTAATTTTATTGAAAAGCGGTATGTGGTGAAATTTGGCCTTTGCTTTTGGAACTCAAAACTTTGGGGGACATTTGCCACTACTGGAACTTCGAAACATCACCAAGGATTTTCCGGGTGTCCGGGCCCTGGATGGTGTTTCCTTCGATCTTGAAAAAGGGGAAGTGCACGCCCTTTGCGGCGAGAACGGGGCCGGCAAAAGCACCCTCATCAAGGTCCTGTGCGGTTATTACCCTTTTGGCTCCTGGGGCGGGGAAGTCCTATTGGACGGCCAGCCGATCCATTTCATGAACCTTCGGGACTCGGAAGACAAGGGTATCGCCCTCATCGCCCAGGAATTGGCGATGGTCCCGGGTCTCTCCGCCGCTGAAAACCTGATGCTGGGCCGGGAGCCGGTCAAGAACGGCATGATCCAATGGGACCGGGTGAGGGAAGAGGCCCGTAAGGCTTTCGAACTGGTGGGGCTTGAGATCGACCCGGATATGCCGGTGAGGGAACTGGGCGTGGGCCAACAGCAGATGATCGAGATCGCCAAAGCCCTTTCCAAGAAAGCCCGCATCCTGGTCCTGGACGAGCCCACCGCGGCCTTGTCCGATGTGGACGCCAAACGCCTGCTTCAATTGCTCCACCAGCTCCGCTCGCAAGGCGTCTCCTCCATCTATATCAGCCACCGCCTGGAAGAGGTCTCCGGCATCGCCGACCGGGTTACGGTCCTTCGGGACGGTCGTTCCATCGTGACCGCTCCCTCCTCCCAACTTTCCCGGGACCAGATCATCGGCCACATGGTCGGGCGCAAAGTGGAGAACCTTTATCCCCGGCCCCAGACCCAGGCGGGGAAAACCCTCCTATCGGTCAAGGACCTGCGGGTGGAGGCCCCGGCCAATCCGGGCCGGTTCGTGGTGGACGGCGTTTCTTTCGACCTTCGCGCCGGGGAAGTGTTGGGCCTGGCGGGGCTGATGGGGGCGGGACGCACGGCCCTGGTCTCCTCCCTCTTCGGGGCGGCCAAGGGAAAGGCCTCGGCCCAGGTCGAGGTCGGCGGAAAGTCAGGCCTCCTGTTCAGGTCCCCCCGGGAAGCGGTCGAGGCGGGGCTGGCCCTGGTCAGCGAGGACCGCAAACGCTACGGCCTGGTATTGGAATCCTCCATCGAGGAGAACCTCATCCTGGCCTCCATGGGCCGACTGGTCAAAGGCGGTTTCATCGATGGGGAAGCGGCTCGGCGGGAAAGCCAGGGGCAAGTGGAATCCCTTCGGGTCAAGACCCCAAGTCTCAACACCTGGGCCAACAAGCTGTCGGGGGGCAACCAGCAAAAGGTGGTCCTGGGCAAATGGCTCATGACCGCCCCCCAAGTCCTGCTTTTGGACGAGCCCACCCGGGGCATCGACGTGGGCGCCAAGGCCGAGATCTACGAGTTGATCGGGCAATTGGCCAAGAAGGGGATGGGCATCCTGTTGGTTTCTTCCGACCTTCCGGAACTGTTGGGGTTAAGCCACAGGCTGATCGTCCTGAGCGCCGGAAAAATGACGGCCAAGCTGGAAGCGGCGGAAGCCACGCCGGAAAAAGTCATGGCCGCGGCGGTGAGCCATTGAGAAGTCCGGTATCGACGCGCGGGAGCAAAACCCTTAGCTGGGTCCTTTTTCTATTCCTGGGCATATTGGGTATTTGGCATTTCCACGACAGCGAGTTCCTTTCCAACTTCCAGGTCGTTCCCGGCGGGCGGGGGGATAACCGTTTGGTTTGCGCCCTTTTGGAATATACCCATCACGCTTTCCTGGGGGCCGGCCATTATTTTTCCCCCGCCTTTTACTTTCCCTCGGACCGCACCCTGGGCTATTCGGACGCTTATCTGGCCCACGCCGTTCTTTTCCATTTCCTGAGGGCCATGAAACTGGACCTTTTTACCAGCTACCAGATCTGCGTGCTGGTCTTCAATATTCTCAACTATCTTTTCTGTTTCCTGATGCTTCGAAAGGGGTTCAACTTCGGATGGGCCGCTTCCTCGGTCGGCGCTTTCCTCTTCGCTTTCAACGCTCCCAAATTCAACCAGATCAGCCATACCCAACTCCAGTTCCTGTGTTGTCTGCCGCTGGCGGTCTGGGCCCTGGCCGAGTGGGTCAAAGGCGCGGGGAAGATGGGACAGGTCAAGGCGTTCTGGCTTCTTTCCGCCGCGGGGCTATGCCTGAACCTGCAATTGATGACCGCTTTCTATCCGGCCTGGTTCTTCCTTTTCTGGATGAGCCTGTTTTTCCTTCTTTCCCTTTGTCTCAAATCCACCCGGCAATATTTGGCCGGACTCCTCAAGAGCTATTGGCAAGCGCTGACCGGCGCGGCCATCGTTTTTCTGGCGGGGCTCATCCCATTCCTTTGGCTTTATCTTCCGGTCGCCCGGGACCTGGGCGGGAAGGATTACAGCGAGGTCAAGATGATGATCCCGACCTTGGGGTCGTTCCTGTGGATGGGTCCGGGGCACAAAGTCTGGGGAAGGTTGTGGGACCAGTGGTCTGTTTTCCAATCCTTTCCCATCGAGAATGAGGCGAGGATGGGTTTTGGATTGGCGCTATCGGCCATTATTTTAGTCGCCGCTTTTGCAGCTTTATGGATCGTTAAAGATTTGAAAAATAAAAAAAAGAACCGATTTCTTAAGACCGTTTACGATGAAGCCGGAGAAAACAAAACCCTGTTCATGGTTCTAACTACCGTGACCACCGTTCTTTTTTGCGTGATCGCCTGCCAATATCCCGGTGATTTTTCACCCTGGCGCTGGGTGTTCGATCTGGTGCCGGGCGCCCAGAGCGTTCGGGCCGTTTCCCGTTACGCCATATTCCTGGCATTGCCACTTTCCATCCTCCTGGCTTTTATCCTGGATGGACTTCTAAAACACGCTGGTCGGTCCGCTCCCGTCAAGAAAAAGGCGGTCCTTTACGGCCTGACCATTTTCGCGGCGGGTTTCATCGTCCTTGAGCAGACCGCCTTGCCGTCCTGGAACGGGTTCGAGAAAACGAAGGAACTTTACCGGTTGGAATACCTGAGTGAAAAGTTGTACCTCAACTGTCCGATGTTCTATGTCACGGTGGACCCGAGGGTGCCCTATAACGCCACGGACATCCAATTGGACGCCATGCTCATCTCGGCGGGGACGGGTATCCCGACCTTCAACGGTTATAGCGGGGCCAGCCCGCGTGACTGGTGGCTATATCGGGTGCGAAGCCCCAAGTATGGACAGTATGTTAAGAACTGGATGGATCTGCACCAGATCCAACAGCCGGCCTGCGAACTTCATATCGATCAGTAAATAACAGGAGGGAAGCATCCATGGAAGCGACAAAGAAAGGTTTCAATATCCCCTGGCGGGCGCTCACGATGGTGGGGGCCCTGGCCCTGATCTGGATTCTCTTTTCCATCACCACCGGCGGAACCTTCCTCATTCCCCGGAATCTTTCCCTTCTCATGCGCCAGACGGCGGTCACTTCCATCCTGGCGGTGGCCATGGTGCTGGTCATCGTGGCGGGCCAGATCGACCTTTCGGTCGGGGCCATGTGCGGTTTCCTGGGGGCTGTTTCCGCCGTGTTGTTCATCGACCACTCTTGGCCCCTTTGGGCGGCCCTGGCGGCCACCCTGCTTCTGGGCGCCCTGTTCGGCCATCTCCAGGGAAGGCTGGTGACCTGGTTCAACATCCCGCCTTTCATCGTGACCCTGGGAGGGATGCTGGTTTTCCAGGGTTCCCTTCTGGGTATCACCGGCGGGGTGGCCATCAGTCCCACGCCCGATTATCTCTATATCGGCCAGGCTTATCTGCCCAAGATGGTGGGCTGGGGTTTGGCGGGATTGCTTATCCTTCTGTTCCTCTATAAGGCCCTGAAGTCCAAATCCCTCGCCAGGTGGACCTGGGTAGGGTTGGCGGTCATCACGGCGGTATTCACCACGATCATGAATTCCTACGAGGGTGTCCCAATCCCGGTCCTGTTGATGCTCACCCTCGCCACGGTCTTTTCCATTGTGGCTAACTACACCCCTTACGGACGGCACCTCTACGCTATCGGGGGCAACCGGGAAGCGGCCTTTTATTCCGGTATCAACATCGAGAAACATCTGGTGATGGTCTTTACCCTGATGGGATTGATGGCGGGGGTGGCGGGTATCGTCTTGACGGCCAGGGTGGGCGCCGCGACCTCGGACGCCGGTAGGATGATGGAGTTGGACGCCATCGCCGCCGCGGTCATCGGAGGGACATCGCTGATGGGAGGACGCGGTACGGTTTGGGGCGCCATCCTGGGAGCTCTGGTCATGGCGTCTTTGGATAACGGCATGAGCCTGATGAACACCGAGGCCTTCTGGCAGCCCATCATCAAGGGAAGCATTCTTATCACCGCGGTGGCGTTGGATATGGCGGGCCGAAAAGGGAAGAACTAAGAAACGGAAAAATTTTAACCACAGAGTCACACATGCCACCCATCTATAAACACAAAATGAAGGTGGTATAGTCCCACATTCCGATAAATTATTTAAATGGTTATGTGGGACAGAGTTTAAAAATCAAAAACAAAACATGTTTAGCCACAGATTCATGGGATGCACAGGATTGATGAAGAAAAGATTCAAAATTTTGAAGATTTTAAATCTCATGAATCCCATGCATCTGTGGCGAAAAAGATTTGTTTGATGTTTTTGATTAAAAAATCCTTACTCTGTGGTAAAGAATTTTTTTAAAGCGGTTTGCGCTGGCCGATCATGTCCGATATGACCACGTCCGGGTGGTGGTATCGCTTCCCGCCGGCGGTGTTATCGCCGAATTGAAGGGAGCCGTTGGGGCACCATTGCAGACAGGCGAAACATTGCTCGCATTCGTGCAGCCAGACCGGGCCCCCTATCTCCATGTCGATATTTCCCACGGGGCATATCTCCACGCAGATCCCGCAACAGATGCAGTCGTCGTCCCGGTAAAAATTCCCATCCAAGGTCGGCAAGGTTTGCCAGATATCCCGGCGGGTCTCGCCCGCCAGCAGGACCGACCCTGGTACGTAATCCAAAACGTTCCCTTTTTTGGGGGCTGGCTCCCGCTTGGGGCCGGTCCTGGTCCAAAGGGTGGTCTCGAAGGGGCCTTTCTGTTTGGCGTTCACGGCCTTGATGATCGCGTCCCTTTTGAGTTCCCAATCGTCGAACATCTTGAGTTTTTCTTCCCGGGTCAATTCCAAGAGGGTTCCGTCGGTGGTCAGATAGTTGTAGGGCATTTTCACGGCCCAGCCGGCCGACAGCAGGCCTCCATGGGGACGAATGAGCGTCCGCAAGTAACGGACGGCGGCGCCGGGGCCCAGACCGCCGTAGGTGCAGACGGCGAAAACATAGGGGTCGCCGAGGAACTGGGTTTTCTCGATGAAGTTGCGCATGATGACGGGAAGGCCCGAATGGTAGACCGGAAAGACGATCCCCGTCACATCCGCGTCGATGATGACGGTGTCCTCGTTGTTCATCGCCCAGGAGATGGGGATGAGCTTCGCCTTCATTTTGTTCGCCAGGTCCCTGGCCACCGCCAGGGAATTTCCAGTGCCTGAGAAGTAGTAGATCTCTCTCAGCATCGAAATACCCCCATCGAATTCCGGCATTATGCCCTCGCGTTGGAAAGGGCGGCTCGGCGGGCGAATAAAATAGACCTCTTGCCCCTATTTTACTCTCATATTCCTGGGCGGAATATTCGGCTTTTAGGGGTCAAAACTTAGACTAACATTTAACAATGAATGTTCTTGGCAGGCGTATTATATGAATCATATTCAGGAGGTAATTATGACACCTGGTCAATGTTACATCATCGCCATGGGAACCCTGTTCCTGGTCGTTTTCAGTTGGAAGTTCTCGATCCGGGCCAAGCGTTATCACGGCATCGCCCGGTTCTTCGCTTTCGAGAGCCTTTTGGTCATGATCACCCTCAATTCAGGCCCCTGGTTCCAGGCCCCCGGCATACCCCAACAGATCGTTTCATGGTTTTTCCTGGGCATTTCCATATATATGGCCCTTCATGGGGCCTTTCTTTTGGTCAAAATGGGGAAGCCCAAAGGGGACCTGGAAAACACCTCCAAGCTGGTGACCACCGGTCTTTACGGCCTGATCCGCCACCCCCTTTACGCCTCGTTGGTCTATTTGGGGTTCGGGGCCTTCCTGAAACAGGTCACCCCTGTGACCGTCCTATTGGTCGTCATCAACACCATCGCGCTATTCATTACGGCCAAGGTGGAAGAGGGGGAGATGCTCGCCAAGTTCGGGGAGGAATATCGGAATTACATGAAAGTAACGAAGAGGTTCATCCCATTCGTTTTTTAGGTGTTTGATAATGAAATATCGCCAACAGAAACCTAATGTTCGAGAAGATATTTGTGAATACTACATTCTTTGATCCCAACTTCCATAAGGAGATGCAATGAATTTGCAGACTCAAAAATCGTTGGTAATTCTAGCTATTGTTCTTTTTATATGCTCGTGGACTTATGTTTCCAATGCCGATGAGAACTTTGATGTTTCTGGGGTTTTGAACAATTACGAAAAAATCCACACTGGACCAGCGACGGATTATGACAAATCATTTCTCGACCTGGTAAGAGAATTGGACGAAAATATTGCTAAGTCGCCCCCAAAAAAGATGCTTATTGCGATAGAGCTGGTGAAAAGAGCCTTGAATAAAACCGAGAATATGGATAACCGGCGGACCTATTTGAAGATTCTTCATGACGGAAATTATTCCGACGAATTGCATGAGAAAGAACTGGGGGCGCTTGAGTCGGCGGCAGGGGATGTCCATGAGGAACTCGGACTAAGAATTCAAGCAATTTTGTTATTACAAGGATCTGCCTATAAAAACAATAGATCTGTCAAAGCGATAGAGAAAGAATTGGGATTTGAGAGCGTTAAAACGGATACGCATTATCGCACTGGGTTTAATATATTGCTGGCTAATCATTATGACGATCAAGAAGTAAGAACTTTTCTCTACGATTACCTGAAAACAAAAAATTCACCAAACATAAAAATGAAAAAGGATTTAGTCCTCGGGGTTATGGGGATGAAAAAGGATGAAGGGGCTGTTGAAAATATTATCGCTTTATTGGACAACCCGAAATTAAAAGGCACCTATACTTTTTCGTACGCCGCTTATGTACTCGGGTATATCGGTGGAGAAAAGGCGACCCGCTATTTGATCGGTCTAGTGCCAAAGGTTAAAGATTGGCTTGATCGTGGCATGGTTGTTCAATACATTGGGCTCGCGAAAAACAATTTGGCTCGTGATTTCTTGTTGGAACAACTAAAAGCTAAAGGCGAAACAATAGCAAGTATAGACATTCTTAACGGGTTTCAATTCCTTGGCGATCCTACCACCATTCCTATCTTGCGGGCTTTTGAGACTGATCATCAATTGTCAAATGATGAAAAAGAATTATTGGAACGCACGATTAAAATAATCGGCCAAGGTGGAAGAGGGGGAGATGCTCTCCAAGTTCGGGGAGGATTATAGGAATTACATGAAGGTGACGAAGAGGTTCATACCGTTCGTATTTTAGGGTTGAATTGGGAAAATCTCTCGTGCTGGTACCAAATATTCAGGAAGATATTTTGTGAACACTACATTGTGGGGTGTAACAAAAGTCTTTCCGTATTTTGTAGCTAGCTGGATAAAATTCCAACCTGCCAGAGAGGGTTGTAAAGACCAGCAGAGGGTATATTAGTTTCTTTCCATCGCCCCGGCTAAAGAGGGCAACCCGACATAGCTCCAGGGGTAGTTGGAAAAACAGATCTGCATTCTCCCCAGACAGGAAGAGGGGGGAGGTGTACCTCCAAAAATTGGAAGGTGGGGGTGAACGGAACGACCAATTCCGCCAACGGTTGGCAGAATCCCTAGAAGAACATGACAAATTAGGGTTCTGGTTGGAGCGGTTTTATAACAGTGTTATAAAACCAGTGCTAGTTAGGCATAGACCGTAGGTTCGCTTTTAGTCCGTTTTTAGGAATGGATTAGAGGCATGAGTTTATTTCCGAGATGGCCCGAAATTTCATTTCCTGTAAACACCCATGCCCTGAAGCCCCAAGGCGAGTGGTGTGTTTCCTGTAAACAGGTCCCCAATTTCTGTAAACGACCCTGTAAATCCTGTAAACAGATGGGTGATTCCTGTAAACGGGCCTGTAAATCCTGTAAACAAACCTACCATGAGCCCCCAAGGCGAGTGGCGCGGTTTGGTTGTACCAACTACTTGAAGCAGTTGGTAACCAGGCTGTTTCCAGTAAACTCTAGCGTTTTCCAGTAAACAGCGGAGGCATTTCCAGTAAACACCCGAATTTTCCAGTAAACAAAACCAGTAAATCCAGTAAACAACAGCCTGTTTCCAGTAAACAAACTCCTATTTCCTGTAAATCCCGTAAACAAAGTCCCTATTTCCAGTAAACAAAACCGGTAAATCCAGTAAACGACAGCCCGTTTCCAGTAAACTCTCGCGTTTTCCAGTAAACGGCGGAGGCATTTCCAGTAAACAAACCAGTAAATCCAGTAAACACACCTGCATGAGCCCCCAAGGCGAGTGGCGCGGTTTGGTTGTACCAACTGCTTGGAGCAGTTGGTAAAGTCCCATTGGCACGATCAAGGATTAGGTCCGGCCGGAATCGAACCAAGGACGATAGGTTTAAAATTCGCTTGCCGAAGGAAGATTTTAGGCTTATAAATGTAAACGCTTACAAATAATTACATTATTTTTACATCGGAGGAGTTATGGCCAGCTTTAAACCCAAAAAGGAACATCGTTTCTCATTCGGTCTATGGTGCACCGCCAACCGGGGGGCGGACCCCTTCGGCGAGGCCACCCGTGAGCGCCTGGACGCGGTCAAGAACATCATCGAACTGGGCAAGCGCAACGTCTACGCCTTCAACTTCCACGATGACGACCTCATCCCATTCGGGGCTTCCTTGCAGGTTCGCAACAAGATCATCAAGGCCACCAAGAAGGCCATGAACGATTACGACATCAAATGCGGTATGGCGACCACCAATCTTTTCTACCACCGGGTCTTCAAGGACGGGGCCTTCACCAGCCATGACCCGAAGGTTCGGGCCTACGCTGTCCAGAAGGTCATGAAGAACATGGAACTAGGCGCTGAATTGGGCGCCAAGATCTATGTGTTCTGGGGCGGGCGGGAAGGGACGGAAGTGGACGCTTCCAAGACCCCGGATGAGGCCTTGAAGCGGTACAGGGAATGCATGAACTTCCTCTGCTCTTACAACCGTCAACAAGGTTTCGGTTATCGGTTCGCCATCGAGCCCAAACCCAACGAACCCAGAGGGGATATCTTCCTGGCCACGACGGGCCACGTCATGGCTTTCATCGATACTTTGGATTATCCCGAGATGGTCGGGGTCAACCCGGAGATAGAACATTCCCGAATGGCCAACCTGAATACTTATCACGACTTCGCGCAGGCTATGGAAGCGGGCAAACTTTATCACGTGGACCTGGGAGCCCAGAAGCCGGGAAGGTTCGACCAGGACTTGAGGTTCGGTTCGGAAGACATCAAGGAAACTTTCTTCGTTGTGAAATTGTTGGAAGACAACAACTGGCCCGGAACCAGGAATTTCGACGAGCATCCTTACCGCAGTGAGGACGAGAAGGGGGTTTGGGATTTCGTGGAAGGAAGCATGAAGACCTATCTTATCCTCTGGGACAAGGTGAAACAGTTCAACGCGGACAAGAAGGTCCAGCAGATCCTAAAGGCCATCCATGGTTCGGACCCCGATCTGGAAAACATCATGAAACGTTATTCGGCGGAGGGGGCGGACAAGCTGAAGAAATACAGCTTCGACCCGGCGGCCCTGGCGAAGAAGAAGTTGCCTTATGAGGAATTGGACCAGAGGACGCAAGAGATATTGATGGGAGTAGCCTAAAAAAGATCTTTACCACATGCCGCTTTTTATTAAAACTAAAGGAATGCGGTATAGTCCCGATTTCTTTGGCCTATTAGGCCAAAGGGGACAGAGGCACAGAGAAACAGCTGAAACAAAAGATTGATTTAGTTTATCGGCAATCTAAACAGCTTTAGCTGTGCCTCTGTGTCTCTGTGGTGAATGGTGAGATGAAGTCGGATTTTTATGGGAGACGTCTAAAAAAGATCTTTACCACAGAGGCACAGAGACACAGCTGAAACAAAAGATTGATTTGGTTTATCGGCAATCTAAACAGCTTTAGCTGTGCCTCTGTGTCTCTGTGGTGAGCAATGAGATGAGGTTTATTTTATGGGTGTGAATATCCAACAGATCGCCTATGAGGCGGGAGTGTCGACAGCGACCGTTTCTCGAGTTGTGAACGGCCAGAATGTTCGGCATGAAACCGCCGAAAAGGTTCGGGCGGTCATGGAGAAGATGCAATACCGCCCCCACCGTTTCGCCCGGGGATTGGCCACCCAGGCCACGGGTTTCCTGGGAGTCGTTTCCCCGCCTTTGGATGATCCTTATGTGGCCTCGGTCATCTCCGGCATCGAGGAAGAGGCCAAGCGTCAGGGTAAGCTCATCACCTTGAGTGTCATCCATAATCCGGGGGTCGATGAAAGGGAAGCGGTCCATACCCTCATCAACCCTCCTCTGGCCGAGGGTTTGTTGATACTCCTTCCTACCTTGGATATGGAAAAGCAAATTCGGGAACTGGCCCAAAAGAAATACCCCATGGTCATCGTCAGCGAGAAAAGGTTCGAGGAGTTGGCGCCTTCGGTCCTCATCGACAACCTCAACGGGGCCAAACAAGCGGTCCATTATTTGGCGGGAAAAGGCCATCAAAGGATCGGTTTCATCACAGGCCGGCCTGAGTTGACCGACTCGGGGGACAGGCTGGAAGGATACCGCCTGGCCTTGGGGGAAGCGGGTTTGAAGGTGGACGAAAGCCTCATATTGTCAGGCAATTATGAGCTTTCGGCGGGAGTGTCGGCGGGCCAACGATTCCTGGAAATGGCCAATCCTCCCACGGCGGTCTTCGCCTCCAACGACCGAATGGCCATAGGTCTCCTAAAAGCCCTGCAAATAGCCAAAAAAGAGGGGGCGTTCAAGGTCATGGGTTTTGATGATATTCCCATGGGGTCGCTGACTTCGCCAACCCTCACGACCATGGGTTACGACTTGAAGGAGTTGGGGAAACTGGCCGTCCATAAGTTGACCAGGATCATCCAGGGGGAAGAGAAGAGCAGGTCGACGTTGATGTTGAAAACGCATTTGGTGGTTAGAGATTCAGCTTAAGGAAACAACAAAATCTTTACCACAGAGACACAGAGGCACAGTTAAACAAAGATAGGGATTAGGCAAAGGCAAAGGGGAATTAACCACAGAGTCGCACAGAGTCACACATGCCACATTTCTATAAATCCGTAATGAATGTGGTATGGTCCCACTTTCATTTATTCTTTTTAGAAAAGTGGGACAGAGTAAAACAAAAATTGTATTTTGAAAAACAGGGAGGGGTTATGAAGAGAATCTTGACCGTTTGGGCACTATTACTTACGGCTTGTCTCAACCTGTCCTGCGTGCCTCGCAAGGATGTGCTGACCATTCGGGTGGCGGACTTCCTGACCGACCCGGCCCTTATCAAGATATTGAACGCCACCGTCCTGGATATCGAGAACAAGAACCCCGGGGTCCAGGTGACGCTGGAAACCACACCCTACAACGACTACCAGCAGAAGATCATCACCCAGATAACGGCCGACGCGGCGCCCGATATCCTATATGTCGAGGCGAATAATTTCGTCGACCTGTACTTGCGCGACGCGCTGGAAGACCTGACCCCCTACGCCCAGAAAGACCAGGTGGACCTGAAGGTGTATTACCCCTCCATCGTCAAACGCTTCAGCCCCAACGGAAAGATCTTCGCCATTCCCCAGGACATCGCCCCGGCCGGGCTGATGTATTACAACAAGAAGATATTCCAGGAAGCGGGAGTGCCTTTTCCGACGGGCGACTGGAGCTGGCCCAAGGATTTCCTGGATGTCTGCCAGAAGCTGGTGAAGAAGGACGCCACTGGCAAGGTCGTCCGCTGGGCCTACGACGAGGCCTATCCCATCAATTTCGAGAACTTTATTTTCAGCAACGGCGGGGACTGGGTGGACAATACGGAACACCCGACCCGTTTCATGGGGGACAGCCCCCGGGCCCTAGAGGCCGCCCGCTTCCGCTGGGACCTCATCCACACCTATCATGTCGCACCCAGCGTGACCGAAATGCAGTCCTTCAGCTTCGGCGGGGGCGTCCAACAGATGTTCGTCAACGGGCAGATCGCCATGATGGCCTCGGGTATCTGGCATGTGCCTCAACTGCTCAAGGCCAAGGACCTGGATTTCGACGTGGTGGAATTCCCCAAGGGTCCCAAGGGCCTAAAAGGTTGGTCCTCGGGCGGTTCGGGTTACGCCATCTGTAAGAGCTCCAAACATAAGGACTTGGCCTGGCAGATCATCCGGCAGTTGGCCGCTGAGTCCTCCATCTCCGGTTTGGCGGCGACCGGCATGATCCAGCCGGCCCTGATCAAACTAGCCAATTCGGACACCTTCCTGAAATCGCCAGGTCCAGCCAACAAGGGTATTTTGTTGAAGATGACAGAATACTCCCACTTCTCGCCCTTCTTTGCCAACTGGGGAGAGATCTATTACGGGGTCCTGGGGCCGGCGCTTGACCCGGTCTGGATGGGAAAGACTACGCCTGAAAAGGTCTTGCCGGGCATCACCAAGAAGATCAACGATAAATTCTTCAAAGCGAAAAACAAATAATTCACCACAGAGGCACAGAGACACGGTTAAAGGCTTTTTTTATGCCAGACAAAGAGCCAAATTTTTAAGGCGTCTAATGCTTCGCGGAAAATCAAAACTATAAAAGGGAAATGACTATGAAATGGACCTTGGACCAAGAAGGCGGGTGGGGGCTTAACTTCGGCGGCAAAAAAGCGGCTTGGGCCGGGGAGCCCCTGGAGATGGAAATGGGCGGCATGGTCTACCGGGCACCCTGGCAAGGTCAATGGGACGGTCAGTGGCATGGTTTTCTAGCGGATGATAAAAGCCCATTTTTGCGATGCGATGTTTCTTTCAAGACCAAGTCCTATAAGGGGTTCAAGGTTCTCGAGGAAAAGAGGACCTACAAAGCCCTGCGAAATCTCCGCCAAACCCTGCTCACGGTGCGGGTTTTCATGGAACCGGTGAAAAAAATCCAAGACGGTTTCCTGGTCATTCCGGCCCTTTGGTATGGGGATAACGAGGCTTGGAACAACAAGATCCTCTATCCCAAGGGGTTGGATAAGGATTGGAGTTTCAAGGCGGATGGGTCCTCCTGCCCGGCTGTTGTCTGGACCACACCCAGGTCTTCCTACGCCCTGGCGGTGGACCATTCGGTCTCCTTCCCGGTCAGGCGTCCCGGAATGGACGACATCCTGGGTATCGGGTTCGCGGACATGAAGGCCAATCCCCAGGCGGTCCTGACTTTCCCCGCCCAGGAGATACCCAAGAGCTATCCCTGGGGAAGGAAGTTGAAAGACCCTCTCGAACCCAGGATGGATTGGAAGAAGGGACAGGCCCTCACCATTACCCTTTACCACAGTGTGGATAAGGCGGACCCAGCCTATCACACCAAAGTTTGGCGGGCCCACGGCATCCGGGTTTCCAAACCCTTCCGGTACAAGACTTCCCAGGAACATCTCAAGAAGACGGCGGGGCTTTTCGCCCATTGCCTCAAGGAAAGCCATTATCGGGAAGGCCAGGGTTTTTCCCACCGCAACGACATCAGTGAGATCCATACGGGTTGGTGCGGGGGTTTGGCGGCGGCCTACTCCGCCCTGAAGTGGGGTGACCTGTCGGGTGACATGATCCTGCGCCGGATGGGCGAGACCATGTGCGACTTCATCAGCGCAGAGGGAGTTTCCCCTTCGGGTATTTTCTATTCCGAATACACCAAGGGTCTGTGGCTTCAAAAGGTTTACTGGGGCAAGGCCCAGGGCATCCATATGCGCAACCCGTCGGAGGGAGCCTGCTACCTGGCCTTGATCCTCCAATACGAGGAGGGGCGGGGACATTTCCATTTCCGTTGGGATGAGGCCTTACGGAAGAATCTGGACGCCATCCTCAAAATGCAAAGGAAAGACGGCGCCATTCCCCACGAGATAAACGGCAAGACGGGCAAGGCCCTTTCTTGGGTCGGCGCCACCTCAGGGGCATGGGCGGGGGCCCTGGCCATCTACTCGCGCGTTTGTACGGATAAAGCCAAAGGCAAGAAATATCTGGCCGCGGCGAAAAGGGCGGGGGATCATTACCTGAAGAATTACGTGGAACGGGAAAGATATATCGGCGGTCCTTACGACACCTACATGGTCCCCAATATGGAGGACCCTTACAACTTGCTCCTGGCATACAGCGAACTTTATGAGACCACGGGCGAGAAAAAGTGGCTGACGGCCGCGAGAAAGACCGCCGACCATCTGCTTTCGTGGCGCTATCTGTACGACGTCCGTTTTCCCGATGGGACGGTCTGCCGTCAGCAAAAGGTGAAGACTTTCCATATGTCCCCGGCATCTGTGTCGAACAAGCATATCCAGAACTGGGACACCCTGGCGGATACCTATCTGGAGCGGTTGAGCCGATGGACCAGGGATCCTTTCTATGCCGACTGCGCCCTGCAACATCTGGAGGCGTCCACCCAACTGGTGCAAAAGGGGCAATTGCCCAAGAAAGTGCCTTATGGCGGACAGTCCGAACAATGGTATGCCACGGACTTCAATTGGTTCGGCGACAGCGGGAACTATTCGAAAGGGAATATGTGGAAGGTGTCGGTGGCGTTGCCCAAGGCGGGTTTTATGATCTCGTTGACGGACCTGCTAACGAAAAAGGAAAATTAACCACAGATGGACATTTGGAAAAACTTAATAATTCACCACAGAGGCACAGAGACACAGGGAAAAACTTTTATTGATGCCGGCAAAACCGAAACGGAAATACTTCTTTAACCACAGATGAACACAGATTAGGAGAAAAGAAAAATATATTGGCCACAGATTCATGGGATGAACGCGGATAAATCAAATGTGAACAAAGCAAAAGTCTTGATGTGTATTTACAAATTCTTATCTGTGTTTATCTGTGTTCATCGGTGGTTCCAAAGAAGTAGGAGGATTCAATGAGTTACGTCATCGGCTGCGACATAGGCACATCGGGGACCAAGGCTATCCTGGTCTCGGAGACGGGCAAGGTCATCTCGAAAGTCACTGTGGAATATCCCCTCCTCACCCCCCATCCTGGTTGGGCGGAACAAGACCCGGAATCCTGGGTAAAGGCGGCCTTTCAGGCCATTTCAGGGGTTGTCACCATCACGAAAGTTAAACCTGAGGATGTGAAGGCCCTGGGCTTCTCCGGCCAGATGCATTCCTCCGTCTTTCTGGATAAGGCTGGAAAGGTGCTTCGCTCGGCGCTTCTTTGGTGCGATACCCGCACCCATGAGCAATGCGTTGAGATCACCCGAAAAGTCGGGGAGAAAAACTTGAAGAGTTGGGTTTCCAATCCTGCCCTGGAAGGATTCACCCTTCCTAAGATCCTCTGGGTCAAAAAACATGAACCAAAGACCTATGCCAAGATCGCCCAGGTCTTGATGCCCAAGGATTTCGTCAGGTACCGCCTGACCGGGGAACTGGCCACCGAGGTTTCGGACGCGGCAGGAACCCTTTATTTCGATGTCAAGAACCGTCGATGGTCCAAGGAGATCCTTTCAAAGTTGGGAATACCAATAACTTGGTTCCCCAAAGTGGTGGAATCACAGGAAGTTTGCGGACATCTGACAACCCAAGCCGCCAAGGCACTGGGCCTGAAAGCCGGTACGCCAGTGGTGGGGGGCGGGGCGGACAATACCTGCGGGGCGGTGGGGAACGGCATCATCAATACCGGGGAGGTCATGGCTAGCCTCGGTACCTCGGGCGTGTTCTTCGCCCATTCGGATAAGGTCAAGGTGGACCCGGGGATGAGGGCCCATACCTTCTGTCACAGCGTACCGAACAAATGGTATCTCATGGGGGTCATGCTCTCGGCGGGGATGTCCCTGAGATGGTATCGGGACACGTTGGGGCTCACGGAAAAAGAAAAAGGGAAGCGAAATGGCATCGACCCCTATAACATCCTGAGCGCCGAGGCGAAGACGGTGGGCGAAGGAAGTGAAGGGTTACTATTCCTCCCTTATCTCATGGGCGAAAGGACCCCGCATAAGGACCCGGACGCCAGAGGGGCTTTCGTGGGCGTCAGCGCCAGGCACGGGCGTGCCCATTTCTCCAGGGCGGTTTTTGAGGGCATTACTTTCGGGATGAGGGACTCCCTCTCCATCTTCCGGGAGCTAAAGGTCCCTATTCGGCGGGTGGTGGCGACAGGCGGAGGGGCGGTCAATCCCTTCTGGCGGCAATTGCAGGCGGATATCTACGGCGAGGAAGTGGTAACGGTCAACAGCCAGGAAGGCCCGGCTTACGGGGCGGCCATTTTGGCGATGGTGGGAGTGGGGTTGCACCCGTCGATTGGGGCCGCTTGTTCCAAGCTCATCAAGGTCGCCAGCCGGACTTATCCCCGGAAAACCTCGGTTTCCAGATATAACGAATGGTACGGGGAGTTCCGGAAGCTCTACCCGGCTTTGAGGGGTTCCTTCAAGTCGATACAAACTACTATATAGAGGCTGGGAAGACTTGGGCCAGAGGGTTAAACCTAGAAGGAGCTGTATGAAAAGGCTGGATCAGTCCGGGCAGGCTTTGATCATCTGGGCTATTTTATTGGTTTTGGTGGCTGGGGTTGCCTATTGGGCCTATCAAGTCGGGTCTTCCGATAAACCCGTCGTCAGTGCGCCAGTCACGGTTTGGATGGTTCCCAGTCCCAACCCGCCCAAGCCTACCCCAACTCCCAAGCAAGTCTGGTCCAAGGCCTGGCCTCAAGGTACCCAAACGCCCCATCCCAAACCGGGCACCAAGCCCAAGCCTAAGCCGCGACCCAAACCCACGCCGACTCCCATACTCCGTTCTTTCAACCATTAAGAGATCCGTCCCGCTTGGGAGAGGTCCGGAGGCCTAGCCAGCCAAGTCGTCCTTTCTAAAAGTAACCACTTAGTTACCTTTTACAACCCGAATTCCCTTTATTCTGGCGCATGCTTTAGGGTATCTTTTTATCGTTCTCTAGACGATCTCACGGGATTTTGTAAACACCTCATTCCACATCCGCCGGCCGACTCGAAGATCCCAAGGGGACATATCAAGAACCGTTTCAATTCAGCCAGGGAGGTATGAAGATGCCCGATAAAGCGAAACTCATCATCGAGGGGAAGACATACGAATATCCCGTGATCGTCGGGACCGAAGGGGAGAAGGCCATCGACATCTCCAGTCTTCGGGCTGACTCCGGCTACATCACCATGGACAACAGTTTCGGCAACACCGGTTCTTGCGAGAGCAGTATCACCTTCATCGATGGGGACAAGGGTATCCTTCGCTACCGGGGCATTCCCATCGAGGAACTGGCCGCCAAGTCCTTCTTCACCGAGACGGCCTACCTGGTCATGTACGGAAGCCTTCCCACCAAGGACCAACTCCACTCGTTCTCCGAGCGGTTGAACAAATCCTCGCTCATCCACGAGGACATGCTGCACTTCTTCACGGGTTATCCCAAGGGCGCCCATCCCATGGCCATCCTGACCAGCGTGGTGGCGTCCCTCTCGGCTTTCTACCCGGTCAAGGACAACCTGGACCCGGCGGCGGAAGAGGTCATCGTCGCCAACCTGATGTCCCAGATACGCACCATCGCGGCCTTCTCCTATAAGAAGTCCATCGGCGAGCCGATCGTTTACCCGTCCAACAAGCTGAAGTTCGTCGAGAACTTCCTGACCATGATGTTCTCCTCGCCGGTGAGGGATTACAACCTCGACCCCGACGTGGTGAAGGCCCTGGACCTGTTCTTCCTTTTGAGCGCGGACCACGAGCAGAATTGCAGTACCTCGACGGTACGCATGGCGGGTTCCAGCCTGGCGAACATCTACTCGGTCATCGGGGCCGGCATCTGCGCCCTTTGGGGAAAACTGCATGGCGGGGCCAACCAGGAAGTCATCGAGATGCTGGAACAGATCCGGGACACCAAGATGTCCCCGGCGCAATTCGTCGAGGGGATCAAGAACAACAAGGGCAAGTTGATGGGTTTCGGGCACCGTGTCTACAAGAACTTCGACCCGAGGGCCAAGGTCATCAAGGACTTGTGCCTCACCTTGTTGAAAAAGCCGGGGATGACCGACCCAACCTTCGACATCGCCCTTCAGCTGGAGGCTATCGCCTTGAAGGACGACTACTTCCTGAGCCGCAAACTCTATCCGAATGTGGACTTCTATTCGGGATTGATCCTGAAGGCGGCGGGTTTCCCCGTGAACATGTTCACGGTCCTTTTCGCCATCGGGCGGATGCCGGGATGGCTGGCCCATTGGAGCGAGATGAGGCATTCGAAGGACGCCCGTATCGCCAGACCCAGGCAGATCTACCAGGGCCCGGTGAACAAGACCTATGTCCCCATCCAGGACAGGTAATAGAACGAAAAAGGTCTTCCCGAAAGGGAAGGCCTTTTTTTTTGTAACATCCATCCTTTAACACGGGCTTTCGGGTTTTTCTTGAACGAGATCATTTCGCAATAAACCAAATTGAAAAACGCGTCCTGATGGGAATGGGACTAGATGATTTGCTTGGTTTTAGGGCTTTTTTTGCGATGAATGAATAGGGAAGTTAGAACCGAATTCCAATGTCCAGTCCGCCGCCCAGGGCGATGGAATTCTCTATGTCCGGCAAACTCCTGGTGAGGAATGCCAGGTCGACGTTGAAGGTCGGTTTGTCGATGCCGGCCCCAAAACACCACATTTGGGAATTGGAATAGTGGTCGAAGAAAGTCCCTAACCTAATGGCCAGGGAGTTATCCGGATAATACCGCTCCAAACCGAAATTCCAATTGGTCTGGTGGTTCACCCACTCCACTTGTCCCAACATGACGATGTTCTTGTCGGGCGGGGCGGCGGTCAATCCCAGTTTGACCGCGTAAGGCATGTTGGCGTTGACCGTCACGTTCTGGGTGCCCGTGACCTTTTCCTGACCGGTATTGGGGTCCAGGCTCAAGGTTTGCTGTTGGGCGGTCCAATTGAAATTGGACTGGATGTTCTGGAACATCATGGCCAACTGGAGGGCATCCGTGAATTTGGCGAAGAACCCGGCGTCCACGCTCAAACCCAGGCCATCGGTGGAAGTGGTTCGGGTGTATTGGTAGGAATTATTGGAGGAACCCTGTTGGAACCCCCCGATCAGCTGGTCCTTCTCATACCAGAGCCCGTCATGATATTTCAATGTTCCCCCGACGGAGAAGAAAGGAAGGGAACCCAGGGGCAGATCCATCGAATAACCTACCAGCAAGGTGGCGATCTGTTGTTTGGTCTGGTTGTAATCCAAATTGTAATTATTGGGGGAAAGAACACCGTTGTTGCGGTCGTTGAAGAAGCGGATGGCGTCCAAGCTGGATTGGGTGGTCAATTGCTGGTCCCAGAGCACCCCGCCCGCCATGTTGGTGTATTTCACAGCGAAAAGGCTTTTGTATTGCTGGAAACGTTGGAAGGGGTCCTGACTGGAAACGGCGACCGCGTTGTCATTGAGCTTGAGGATGGGGGATCCGGCGTTGCTGGTGTCGAAAGCCGAAAACCCAGTGGTGACGGTCCAGGTCGAAGTACCTGGATTGGGGAGAGCCAACAGGGCGGGGTTCCAGTACAGTCCATCCGCTTCCATGGGGGCCCCGGTAGCCGCGTTCCCAATGGCCATAGCGTGGCCATCCTGGGCCAGGACGGTGGAAGGCCCCAGCAGGGTCAGGCATAGGATCAAAAATCCATAACGTTTCATAAGCTTAGTTTAACCGTGGAATTGTCCCAAAATCAAAACAAAAGGGACAGGTCATAGGTTTCCCGCTTGGGGACTTCACTCCAGCTTGTTACAATCTGGCCCATGAGAACACGAACGGTCAAGGGTCCCCGCCCCAAAAACAAAAAGAAATCCTCGAATGTCCAGTTCCTCTGGGGGAGCCTGGCTGTGGTTGTCTGGTGTTTTGAGCAATATTGGCATTGCCAACAAGGCGCTTCTTTCTCCGTTTTGGTCTGGGCCAAGGGTCTGACGTTGATCCTTGGCGCGACGATCATTTATCACCTGGGTTCGGCCCGCCAATTCTCCTGGCTGGGTTTATTTCCCCTCACCTGGCTTGCCCTCAGTCGATCCCAGTGGGACATTTGCTTCGACGCTCAAAACGTTAGTTGGTACTGGATGGTCCTATTCCTGGCGGCTATGGCCCTGGTTTTCCGTGTCCATGACGGGAAGAAAATGCTTCTCGGTCTTGTTCCTCTTTGGGCGGGGTTGGCGCTTCTCTGGAAGCCTTCCGCCCTATTGGGACTTTCCTTTGCCACCGCTGAAAGGGGCCGTTTCAAGAACGACCGATGGATCCGATGGGGAGGCATGGTTTTGGCCCTTTTGCTGGCGGTTTGTACACTAGGATCGAAAGGTATCCTGGCCAACGGTTTGGGACTATACGATATCCTGGCGACCAAAGGTTATATCGGATTTTTCTTGCTCGCCTGGCTGGGATTAGTGGCATTCCCCCCCAAGGGAACCGTCCGCCACGGGGTTTGGCCTTTCTTATGGTTGACCGTGGGTTATTACCTTTGGACCGATCCTTCCCATCCCTGGCCCCTGGAAGACGTGATGTATCAGTGGGTGCTGATATTCCTGGCCGGATTCGGGTTCGAGTCCTTCAAGCGGGATGTGATGGACCCAAGCTGGCATGCGGTCCTGGTCTGGGTGGCGATGGGGATCGGGTTGGCCATCGGCATCCTTTGAGTCCCCCGCTGTTTTATGGTAAACTCCGTGCTTTAGCGGGTATTTTGAAGGAGGAAGATTCCATGAAATTCAAGGTCATACTATCCATGTTGTTGGCGATCCCGGTTTTGGCGGTCGCCCAGCCCAATCCGATCACGCCCGGACACGCCGGGGTGGTCGCTCAACCGCCGGCCGCGGTCTCTGTTCCCGCCGCCACGGCAACCCCAAATCCGGCCAAGGCGCCGGCGATCAATTGCGGCAAACCCACCTTCGACTTCGGGGACCAGGAAGAGGGACCGGACATTACCCATGAGTTCGTCATCCGCAACCGGGGGAAAGGGCCCCTTCGCATCAACGGCGTCTCCACTTCCTGCGGTTGTACTGCCGCGGTGGTGAAGAAACAGGGGACGAAGGACGAGGCCGCCACCATGCCGGTGGACATTCCGCCGCTTGGCAAGGGCACTGTCAAGGTCACCTACCATACCAGCGGCCGTCCGGGCCACGCCGAGAAGGTCATTACCGTCTCCAGCAACGACCCGAAGAATCCCCAATACCAATTGAAGATCACCATGACGGTCGTGAGAGAGGTCGATACCCTGCCGGATCGGGTTTATTTCTACGGCATCAAGAAGGGCGAGCCTCACGATTCATCCGTGAAGGTCCTGGGCAAGGTGGGGAACGACTTGACGGTCCTTTCCGCCGAGTCGACCAACAAGGTCGTGACCGTTCAAATGACCCCTTACGCCGAAGCCACTCCTGGAACGGAGCGTAACGGCGCCTTATTGGTGCTGTCGGTCCCGGCCAATCTGCCCATCGGCAGTTTTACCGACGACATCCTGGTCAAGACCGATGATCCCAAGAAACCCGAGCTTCACATACCCGTCATGGGCGAGGTCGTGGGCAGGGTCCAATGGAATCCGAAGAGCCTTTATTTCTCCCCGGGCCAGGAACAGCCGGTGACCATCTCCCTGACGGTCAATCCCCCGAAGGGATTCGCCATCCGCCGGGTGGAATCGGCCAAACATCTATGCAAGCCCTATATTCACCGGCTCCCAGGTCAGGATGGGAACGATCAATACCAGTTGATCGTCTCGGTCATCAAGAATATCCCCAAGGCGAGCGACGGCAAGGACCAGGTCTTGGTCTATACGAACGATACGGATCAGCCGCAGTTCACGGTGGATGTGCAGGCCAGCCATTAGGCGAAGCCAAGCTTCATAACAGAAGATGCTCTTTTAAAAACCCCGGTCTTTTGATCGGGGTTTTTCATTTTTGGCGACTTTTTCGGCTTGGCGGTCCGAGGTTTTTTGTAGGGTCGCCCTTCCTTCTCAGCTAGAATAAGGCGTTCCCAAGCCCGGACGGATGTTCGGGCTTTTTATTTCCACAAGGGCGGACCATGGCGGTTCAAGCGGTAAAATCCAAGGATTCCATCAAGCTTTACATGCGGTTACTGGCCTACGCCAAGGAATACCGCTGGCGGGTGATCCTGACCTGGTTCCTGATGATCCTTTCGGGGGCGATGTCAGCTTTTGTCGTTCTCCAGCTCAAACCCATCCTGAACGGGGCTTTCGTCAAGACGGACGACCCGGCCGGCACTTTCCATAAACTATTGATCACGATCCTCTTGACCATGGGGGCGGCCCTGATGATGGCCTTGTCCAGGTACGGCCAGGACTATTTCATGGGTTTTCTCGGCCAACAGGTCATCCAAAAGCTCCGCAACAATCTTTATTCCCATTTCCTGGTCCTGCCTATGTCCTATTTCAACTCCAAACGCACGGGGGAGTTGGCCGCCCGCATCACCAACGATGTGCAGGTATTGCAGGATTCCATCAAGAATATCGTGGGTAACGGCGCGTCCTCAGGCATTACGTCCCTTTTTCTTATCGGGCTTCTCATCCACCTGGACTGGAAACTGGCCATCCTGGCGCTGGTGGTCTTTCCTCTGGTCCTCTATCCCATCTACAGTTTCGGGCGCAAGATCCGCCGGGCCTCCACTGAGGGCCAGCAACTGCTGGCCGACCTGAATTCCCAGATCCATGAGACCCTCATGGGTATCCGGGTGGTGAAAGCTTTCGGGATGGAGGAATTTGAACGCCATAAGTTCAAGCAAACCAATGAGAAGTTCTTTGGGGTTGCCATGCGGTCCATCCGGGCCTACGCGGCCTCATCCCCTATCGTTGAAACCATTGGATACATGGTGTTCTTCCTCTTGATCCTGTGGATGGCCTATCGGGTGATGTTCTTGAACAACTTCACGATCGGCGATTTCGGCACTTTTACCGCGGGAACCCTGACCTTGTATCCCCGGTTGAAGGATTTCAACGGTGTTTGGGGGGGACTGCAGTCTGCGTTGGCCTCAGCCGAACGTTGCTTCGCCATCCTGGACACGGAAGACCCCATGGTGGATGTCAAAGGAGCGGTAGAAGTGGCCCCTTTACGGAAAGCCATTGAGTTCAAGAACGTAAGCTTCGAGTACATCCCCGGCCATCCGATCCTGAAGGATATTTCCTTCAAGATCGAGAAGGGCGAGGTGCTGGCCTTGGTGGGCCCCTCAGGCGGGGGAAAGACCACTTTGGCGGACCTCATCCCGCGTTTCTACCAACCCACGAAAGGTCAGATCCTCTGGGACGGGCAGGACATCTCCAAGGTCAAGTTGGCGTCCTTAAGGTCCCGCGTCGGCATCGTGACCCAGGAAACCATTCTCTTTCACGAGTCCATCATGAAGAACATCGCCTATGGCAGGCCCTCCGCCACCTTCTGGGATGTCCAAAAGGCGGCCGAGGACGCCTACGCCAAGGAATTCATCGCCAACACGTCCCAGGGTTTCAACACGGTCATCGGGGACAGGGGATTGAAACTTTCGGGGGGACAGCGCCAGCGATTGGCCATCGCCCGGGCCATCCTGAAGAACCCGCCGGTCATGATCCTGGACGAGGCCACCTCGGCCCTGGATACCCAGAGCGAGCATTGGGTGCAGATGGCCTTGAACCGGCTCATGGGCAATCGCACGACCCTGGTCATCGCCCACCGGCTCTCGACCGTACGCAAGGCCGACCGCATCCTGGTCATCGACAAGGGCCGTATCGCCGAACAGGGCAAACACGCCTCCCTGGTCCACAAGGGCGGGCTCTACTCCAAACTTTACAAGATGCAGTTCCGTACTCCCTCGGACATGAAGGAAGAATGAGAAAGCCCAAGCTCTCCCGGCCCGCCGTGTTCCTGGATAGGGATGGAACCTTGATCCATGACGCCTCCTATCTCAGCGATCCCCGTCAGGTCAAATTCTTCGGTAAGACCGCACAGGCCCTGCGTCTTTTGCGGGAGGACGGCTTTCGGCTATTTGTGGTGACGAACCAGTCGGGAGTGGCCAGGGGATATTTCCCCGAAAGTTCCGTGAGAAAGGTGCACGCCAAGGTCCAATCTTTCCTCAAGTCCAAAAGGGCGGGGATCGATGGGTTCTTTTATTGCCCTCATTATCCCGGCGGGAAAGTAAAATCATTGGGACGGGATTGCGCCTGCCGAAAGCCCAAAACTGGAATGGTCAAACAGGCCGTTCGAAAATATCCGCTGGATCTGAAGAAGAGTTACATGGTGGGGGATAAGATCGATGACGTTCTATTGGGAAAGAAGGCCGGCCTTAAGGCGAGTGTGCTGGTCCGGACAGGCTATGGCCGCCAAAGCGAGAAGGAATTAAAAGGGTGTAAACTGGGGAAAACCCCCGTGGTATCGGATATCCTATCCGCGGCCAAGTGGATATTGGCCGATCGGAAAATCCATAAAGGCAGTGTTAAATAGTGAAAAAAACCAACTTTCCCTCGAACTTCGCGTCCAAATGTCCCGGTATCCTGCGAAAACTTTCGCGTCTTCGGCTGATGGTGGCGGGCGATCTGGTGGTGGATGAGGCCATCTACGGCGACTCCGAACGAATTTCCCGGGAAGCTCCTGTCTTGATCTTGCGCTATACCCATACGGATATCACCCCGGGGGGAGCGGCCAACGCGGCCAACAACGCCGCCGACCTGGGCGCCTCGGTGACCCCCTTGGGCGTGGTGGGCGAGGATGAACAGGGCGAGAAACTGCTCCACTATTTCAAGATGAAGAAGATGGATACCTCCTGTGTGCTCAGCTTGAAGAACCGACCCACCACCGTCAAATGCCGCATCATGGCGGGAGCGCACCACACCGCCAAACAACAGGTCATCCGTATCGACAAGATCGAGGATAAGGAAGTGTCCCGGGCGGTGGAGGCCAAATTGATCGGCCGGGTGACGGCGTTAGCTCCCAAGATGGACGCCCTTCTCATATCGGACTACGGCCTGGGGGTCATGACCGAAGGGCTTCGCCGGTCCCTGCTTTCCGCTTTCGCGGGCAAGATCATCACCGTGGATTCAAGGCATAAACTGATGGATTACGTCGGCGTTTCTTTGGTCACCCCCAACTCGGCGGAAGCGGGGCCGGCGGCCGGCCTGGAGATCAGGGATGATGAGAGCCTTCAAAGGGCTGGGACGATCCTGCGGGAAAGATTGGGCTGCCGGGTGCTCATCACCAAAGGGCCGCAGGGCATGTCCTTGTTCGACCAGTCAGGCTCGGTGAGCCATCTGCCGGTCTTCGGTCTGGATCAACCGGTGGACCCAACGGGAGCCGGTGATACGGTCTCCGTGGCTGCGACCCTGGCTTTGGCGGCGGGCGCCGATTTTACCCTGGCCGGAGCCCTGGCGACTGTCGCGGCAGGGATCGTGGTGGGCAAGAGGGGAACGGCCA